>CYGL01000507.1_pt1 | contig 14996 bp, 14 predicted proteins | sample 485531 | NCBI WGS metagenome assembly CYGL01 (sample SAMEA3497897, study PRJEB9818) | human gut metagenome | reverse complement strand
GCTGGTTCTGGACCCTTTCAGATTCCCATGAAACAGAAGATGTTCTAGCTTTGGCTGCATGGGTAGAAGAGAATGATAAAGTTTACTTCTTCTCTAGCTCTGAAACCTGGAATTAAAACGAAAGCAGAAGATAACGTTCTGGAACGACTGAATGACCTCGGTTATAATAACACTTGCTTTGCTTTGTGGATGACCGATGCAGATTCTGTATTCCCAGAAGCGGCAGTTGTTGGTGCAATCTGTTCTCGTCAACCTGGTTTAACTACTCTTCACGGTAAAACACTGGTAGGTGTAGAGATCGAGAAACTGGATCAGACTTCGGAAAACAATATTGTTCAACAGAACGGTAACATCTATCGTAAAGAGCATGGAACTCTGTTCTATCGTGACGGATTGATGGTTAGCGGTTTCTTTGTTGACTATGTTGTTCATGCTTTGTGGTTTAAAGCTCGCACAGAAGAATCACTGTTTACACTGTTTAAACAACAGTCTATGCTGGGTGGTGGTGTTCGTGCTACTTCAAACGGTCTGGCTTTGATTCGACAAGCTGTTCTGGCTAACCCGATCCAAGTAGGTATCCTCAACGGTTCCATCGCTAATGAAGTTGTTACTTCTGAAGAGACTGGTTTGCGTGTCGATCTGAAACCTATTGTTTATATTCCTTCTCGTGCCGATATGACTGATGCGCAAATCAATGCTCGTCTGGTCGATGGGATGAAGATTGAATATGTTTACGCTGGCTTCTTCCATTACGTTAAAGTTCAGGTCAACGTCCTGACTAACCGTACTGCAAACTAATACGGCGGGGGTTAAGCCCCCGTTATCAAAATAAAGAGGATCTATAATGGATAAAATGCTTACTGGCGTAATGGCCTACGACCCATCTCAAGTTATCCTTTCATTAGGTGGTTGGGAACCGTGGGGTTTTGCGGCTGATACTAAAATCGTTATTGCTAAATCTAACGATATTATCAACCCTTATTCAGGGACTGATGGCGACGTTTCACTAGCTTTGAGTCGTAACCGTTTAGGAACACTCACAATGTCTTTGCAACGCACATCTCCAGCTAACGAAGTACTTGCAACATATGCACAAACAATGTATTCTACTCGTCAAGTAGCGTTCAGTGTTTACTTGGAAGACCCACGTGGCTATTACATTAGCACGATTGGATGGATTCAAAGTCAGCCTGAAGATACTATTGGCGAAATGATTACAGAGAACCAATGGGTTATTGGTCTTAAAGATGCAAGCCTTCTGCGTAATGAAGTTGGTGTAGGTTTGAGCACCCTTAACTCAATCTCTGCTCTGACAATTCAATAATAAATAAAGGGCAGAAATGCCCTTTTTATCATTAGAGAGGAAAATATGTCACAAGAACAAGATAACACAATTCAAAAATATGCTCGACCAGAAGAAGTAGTTGAGATTCCGTTAGATGGAAACAGATCTGTTACTTTCCGTATTATGAAGTGGAGTCCATCTAAAGTGTTTGACAGGATTCCAGAATTAGGTAGTGTTCTGGTTGTTCCTATGACTATGTATAGCACAGCAACAATGTCCGCAGACGAAGACCTTGAGTCACGTATTGCTATGGCACTGATCCAACTTTTTGCAGGTTTGGAAGAAAAGAATTTAACTGTCTTTTTGCGTAAAATTTTAGATGAGGTTTATACTCAAGACGGTTATAACGTTGCAGAAAATTTTGATGAATTATTTATGGCTCACCCAGAACTAGTGTTAGATCTTACGGCTAAAGTTCTGGAGGTAAACTACGGCCCTTTTTTCAAACGAGGTTTCGGAAAACTGTTCACACAGCTTCAGGCGATGACGAGTTTAGCAGCAAATTAACACCTGCGATTGAACATGCTATCGACACAGCAACGAAAACCCTTACTTTGAAGTGGTATGAGGTTATTCTTTGCAAAGTCGTTAAAGATACCTCGGAAACACTGAAAACATTGGATAACTACGGTGTAGATTATCTTTTAAAACTATATGAGTATTTAACATACGAAGAGTATGTTGAAGCCATGTATGTTAAAGACACTTCAATAAAGAGAAAACATCAAAACCAGACAAATAAAATGTCAGATTTGTTTAAGAAACTTGTTTAATCCAACACGAGGAACATACTTTGTTAGAAATTAACGCCTCCAAAATTAGTAACGTGGTTACGTTTAAGGTGGACAAGAACAGTCTCAAGGAAGCAAAAGATGCCGTGTTGAGTGTTCAGAAGTTTGCAAATAAAATGCAACCCACTATGAACATGACCAAGTTTAGACAACAAATGAAAGAGATTGAGCGTGAACTTAAGAAAGCTCAAACTCAAAGTCAAAAACCTATGCTAGCACCTACTCCCGCTGGAGCGGGTGCTCCTGTAGGAGGATCTGGTAGACCTAGAACTCCTAAAACCCCGCAAGGAAGAGAAGAAGAAAAAGCTCGTAAAGCTGCTGAACGCGAAGCTAAAGCAGCAGCACGTAGGGAAGATTTAGGTAATCTTCGTTTGCAGAACTTTAACTACAGAGCAAGAGCATTTAGTAAAGCCAGTCCTGGCGCTATGCAAGAAGCTAGAGATGTTATGGGTAAAGCTGTAGAGCAATACAAAAAGGGTGAAATAACTCTTCAACGTATGAACCAAGCTCTTGCTCACCAGTTAGATGCTTTACGCAGATCGCATCGTGAAAAGAATGCTGAAATAGAAGACGAGGTTCGCGGTCGTCGCCGTATTCGTAGAGAGTTAGAAGCAGAAGCTAAAATGCGTATACGTATGCGAAATCGTGAACTTAGGGATATAGAACGAAATCGTAAGCGTGAATTAGCACACAAAAACGTGATCGTGACCGTAGATATGGACAATTAAAAGAAGGTGCAGCAGGTCTTAATCCACGTATGATTGCATCCTCTTTGATAGGTGCTGGGCTGTTTGCAGGTGGTTCTGTAGTTGGTAACACGTTGATGAATACTAACGAAAGAATTAAACTTGTAAGCCGTGGTGCTGAAAACGTTCAGACAAACGCCAACGCTATTTTGGCAATGACAGCTTGGGGTGAACAGAACGGTGTAGACTCTGCAAATATTATTAAATCAATAGATAATATTAAAGACGTTCGTGAACGTCTTGGTAATACAGTTTTAGCTGCAAAGTGGAATGAGAAAGAAGGGAAGTGGAAAGGCGGTGATAATGGCATAACTGACATTATGAACTTGTTTGGATGGAATCCAGAACAGCTTAAACCTTTACAGAACGATCCTTTAGCTTTTATTCAGGCTACTGTTAATGAAGGTGAGCGTCGAGGTATGAACTCTGCTCAAATCGGGCGACTTCTTGAAAACCTTGGTGATGACCTTATGCACTACCAACGTATGTTTAGTAAAAACGGCGAAGGGTATAATGAAGTATTGAAAATGCTTCAAAGAACAGGTGCAACATTAACTCAAGAACAAATAGATGCTTCTAAAGAGTTTACTCGTTTTGCTGCAACAGTTCAGCTTGTAGGTCAAGGTATGCAGAACCATTTCTTAGAAGGTTTTGTAAAAGCTTTACCTAAAGATGATTCTTGGTTGGATAACGTTAAAGTGCTAGATCAGTTCGCCAAAGATTTAGGTGAAGAACTCGGTAAGACAACAGTTCAATTAGGAGGTTTTGCTAAAGAATTGGGAGATGGTTTCGGATCTTTTACCAATTGGCTTAAAGAAACATTCCCAGATACATTCGGAGACAACACAGATCCTAATAAATCTATGGCACAAAAAGCATACGAGGCAACGCAAAGTGGAGACAGCAATCCTGTAGCAGATTGGTTGTACAATTTAACAGGTATTGATACACAAGATATTGGTCGTATGTGGAGAGGAGAACAAACAAGGACACGTGCTTTTGGATTTGGTAATCCTCTTGAAGATTTACGTGAATCAGCCTATACACCTAACGTAAGTTTGGCTCGTAATCAACCTGTTGTTGAGAATACGGTAGCAATACCAAGTGATCTTATCAAAGTTACGATCAGCCCTTCTTCAGAGTTTGGAAATATTCTTGATGCAAGAATTCAAAATAGCGGAAATAGCATTTTCCAACGTTTGTCTCTTTCAACTCTAAGTGGACAATCTAACACTGGTGGTTAATAAAATACCTCGCTTCGGCGGGGTTTTTTCGTTTCCCTTGACACGAAGTTTCTATATGTGTTACAATAATCAATATGGGAAGATCTTGCATCTTCCTTTTGGCATTATCATTACTACGAGGTTATCATGGCAGCAATGACTCCACAACAGTCGGTGAGAGCCGTCTATAAGGCAGAACAGGAAATCAACTCTACCGAGAATAAAAATACCTCGGCATCTACTGTAAAGGGTGATAATGGTTTCTGCATTTTAGCAAGTGTTTATAATAGTTCAAGTGATCAATACATTCAAAACTTTAAAGCAATTACTTTCGATTCGGTCCCTGAAGTAGGTGTAACTCGTGAGGCAGATGTTACAAGTTTTCCAGTAGAATCAGGATCGGATGTAAGTGACCACGTTCAAATAAAAAACAACAGATTTAAACTTTCAGGTATAATTACCGAAACACCAATTCGGCTTATGCGAGATCAATTATACAGTGCAGGTGTAAATGGGGCAAGGATTTCTCAAGCAATAGAATATCTAGATCAAATATTTGAGTCAAGACAACCAATAGTTCTTTTGACAGAACATAGGACTTTTGAAAATGTTATTCTCAAAGGCTACTCTTATGATTATAAATCTGAATTTGCTATGCAATTTGATTTAGAGTTCGAACAAATCCGTCTAGTCTCTAAAGCCACTACTAACGCTATTGCTGTAAAAACAGCACCAAATAAGTCAACTGGTGGTGATGTGAAAGGTCAAGTTGCTTCGAATGGTCCTAAGTCAGATATTACAGTAAGAACTGCTGAAGCTACTAATACCCCAACAAACAACGGAGGTTAATAGTGACAACTTATTCTAAAACAACAAGGTCTACAAGTAATACAGGCTACAGTGCAGTTTATCTAGAGGACCATTCTACTTATTTTGCATGGTACCTGAAAACTGAAGAGTATCCTGATCAAACATATACAGTTACATTGGATGGAGTTGATTATGACATTCGTTTAAGGTGGAACACTAGGGACGAGTCTTGGCAATGTCAGATTGGATTATCTGGAGATGATCCAAGTATAAGTTTCAAAGTTACAAATGGTTTAGATCTTCTTAAACCTTATAAATATCTTGAAAGTGTGCCAGATGGTCAATTGTATATAGTAGATACAGTTAAGATTAATGGTCGTCCTGGGTATACAACTACAGGTCGAGATAAACGTTTTGTATTGGTTTATATTGATAACAAACCTAATCAGGCGTAAGGAGATAATATGGCAGAAAGAGAGTATACAAAAGCTCCTGCCCCTAATTTAAACAGGGCATACAAATTATTAATTGGTTCTGCCACAAACACAATACAGAAGAGAACTAAGAACTCGGCATTTAAATCTACAGTAGATTTGGATACCAAGTTAGGGACAACAGAAAAATCCTCTTCTAATTTGTATTTGTTGCAAGACCATCAAATAACCTTCAGTATTAAGAAAGATAATAACAAAGATCCTAACCAAGCAGAGATTGTAGTTTATAACCTTTCGGATGATACTGTTAACTATATAAACCGTGGTATCCGAAATAACTTGGCTGTTGCTTTAGCGGTAGGATACGAAGGTGAAGAGTTGGTTATGGTCTTCAAAGGAACTATCCAGTGGGTTAGTGATACTTTTGACTCGGTAGACAGGAAAACCACTTTACACTGTTTGGATGGCGGTATTAACATTGCAGAAGCAAGAACAAGCCGCAGTTATCCAAAAGGAACTAAAATCAAACGTGTTGTGACAGATTTGGTAAAGGATTTAGGAACTACAGAAGGTAATATACACGTAGATAATGATCAAACCTTATCCTCAGCAACAGCTATGTGTGGAAACACTTCACATTACCTAGAACATATTTGTAAAAGTATTGATCACAATGTGTCAATACAAGATGGATCTGTTTATGTCACTCCTCGTTCACAAATGTCTAGTGCACGTAGCGCCTACATTAGCCCTGAAACTGGTCTGATAGGAAGTCCAGAACCATTCCACAACGATATAAAACCTACTAAAAAAGTTACCAAGTCATCTAAGAAGGCAAAGAAACCTACAGATGGTGTTAAATTCAAATGCCAAATGAATGGTGCAATATTACCAGAAAAAACATCTGGTTAAAAAGCCGAGATTATGATGGTCCATTTAAAGTTGTTTCTGTTTCTCACAATGGTGATAAAGAGGGTAAAGAGTGGGTTACTGAAGTGGAGTGTGTATCCGTGTCTGAAATAATGACTAAGGAGAAATAATGGATGCATTGAATTTTGTCACAGCAATGCGTGGCTTAATGACAGAACAATTAGCAGAAGTTCATACAGCCCTGCCAGTCCGTGTGACTGGTGTTAATTATGGTGCTAAGACTGTCACTTTAGAATCTATTGTTAAAAACACACGATCTAGTGAAGATGAAATAGATTACCCTACTTTTGAAGATGTTCCTTTTATGGTTAATGGGGGTGGGACAGGAAGAATCTCATTCCCTATTAAAGCTGGCGATTTAGGAACTGTTATATTTTCTGAAAGAGATCCTTCTAATGCACTGCAAACTAGTGGGGAAACCTCCTCATCATCCACTTTTATGCAGCCTTGTGGATTATACCCTATTTGTTTTATTCCCAAAATAGCTACAGGAACAGATTCAACAGAAGCGGTAGATTCTGAAAAGGTAGTTATTTCTAATAACAAAAACACGTACGCTTCTTTCGACCCTACAGGTAATATTTCAATATGGAATAGTCAAGGGATGAAAATAGATATTACTACCTCCGGTATTACTATTACAGATGGCACAGGGACTTTGGATCTAAAAGGTGGTAATTTAACTTTCAAAGGCGGCGTAGCAGATATCAATGGTCTTAAAATAGATCAGAACGGTTTGATGACAGATGGCAATGGCATCGGATTCCATACTCACACGCACACGGTTCGTAACATTCAGAGCGGTAACTCAAGTGCCGAGTCCTTAAAACCAACAGGAGCCTAACATGGGAATCCCTTTTGACTTAAAACTTGGGCCAAACAACGACCTCATCATGGATGATGGGGATTTGGTCCTCACTACAACCAGAACAGAAATTGCAGCACAAACTCTTGGGATAACTCTGAACACGTATCGTGGGGAGTGGTTTTTAAATACTAACTTCGGTGTTCCTTACTTACAAGAGATTATTGGTGTTGCTAGAAAGAAAGATATTGTAGACAGAATATTTTTAGCAGAGATTGCCAAAAACGTTTACATAGATACAATAAACAGTTATAAATCTGCTTATGACATGGATCAACGTTATTACTCAATGACAGTTATGGTCACAGTTGGAGCAGATACAGTAACATCTATATTCAATACTCAACCTTCTGAAGAGTTTATTTACCCTGAAGCTGGTGAAGACAATGCAGCGATCACTTGTGAAGCTTACAGTATTGTTGAGAATTCGAATAGACTTTATCGCTTTATCAACTTTGTTGGTTTGCCACGTGATACCTACTCTACTTGGTGGAATGAATGGTCTACAGAGTCAGCAGTGGAAAGAATCATGGTTAACGAAAAAGGTGATGCATTAGCTACAAACAATAATTTCGGTATAACAGCTATGACAGGAGTAGAAGAGTAATGGCAGATTTAACTACGATCAAAGTTTCTGATCTTACACAAACAACCTCTGTGTCTGATACAGATTTCTTTGTAACAGATCAGGCTGGAATAACAAAGAAAACTTCTTTGAAAGTGCTGTTGAGTGGTGCAGGGGTAACTAGAAACCGTCTGAATGCACGGGGAACAGTAACTAGCACCCTGGCATTAGATATTAGTTCGGCAGAATATTTTTCAGCAACTTTATCTTCTGCAACGTGCACAATTAGTTTTACTAATATTCCAGTAGCAACAAATGCAGTTTTAAACTTTACTTTAGCTTTGCGTCAAGGAAGTGGTGCAAATAAAGTCGTATGGCCTTCTTCTGTAAAATGGAGTTTTGGTCGTTCCCCAGTTTTGAGTTATCGTCAAGGTGCAACAGACACTTTTGAGTTTATCAGTTATGATAATGGAGCAACTTGGACAGGTAGCTTAGTTTTAGCAGGAGTTATTTAATGTCAAGAGTTAAGCACAATATTGACAACACGTTTCAGTTGATTGAAGGGTTGGTTCAGTTTTTGGAAAGAAATACTGGGCTTACCATAGATCCTACGGTTCAGCATTACATTATCAACCCACAAAACGTATTGGCGAACAACAGACACTTTATTAACTGGACAGCGCAGGAAGGGCAACCAAACGGTGACGCTACTACCGAAGGTCAATCTGTGCTTATCACTGGTTTTGCTTATGCATATTTGGCTACAGGGGATAAAAAATATCTTGAATCTGCCGAGAAGTATTGGCAAGCCTATATAGATCACTTCTTCGGGGGCCAACCTATTCCTGATCCTCCGGCTAAGTATCGTCCCAACTGGATCATCAATGGTAAAGAACCACGTTTAGCACATTACCCTCTCACAGATGATGGGTATCCTACGCACGGTGGGTTCAAAGGTAGCATGATGACTTGGATTAACGGAAGGACTGTTATTCCTAAAGGTGCACCGCATTGGGGGGAATACTTAGATAAAGCTTGGTTTGCTTTCAATGGCAACCTTGGTTGGAACTCCGTTAACGCAACAGTTTATGCAACTAACCCAGATGGTTCAACTAACTGGAAAGAATATGGAGATCAGTGGGACGTTGAATGGATTATAGATCGTCTAGGACGTAAAGTTGATTGGGATGGTAACATTTTATCTACAGGGCACAGCTTCGCAGAATATGGAACAGTGCAACTTAAAAATGCTTCTGTGAACGGTGATTATAAATTCAACTACGCTACATGCAACCCTGTAGAACACGGTGGATATCTGCTTAAGCGTAATGAGATGTGGCATAACCGTCCTGTAAACGTTCCGGTAGAGTTAGGTTATCAAGATAATGCTTCCGATGCTGAAACGTGGTGGTGTGATGCAAACTACTTGATGTATCAGATCACAGGAGAGAGAAAATACTGGCTTTGCTGGCAATCTTCTTTATTGTTGTGTCAAGACTACTCAAACATCGATATGTTTGATAAATTCTTCCGTAGATCTACGACAGCAATAATTCCTTTTACAGATGGTATCTCGTATGATTACTCATACCCATCTACAGCAATACCTAAATATTCTCGTGATGAGTTAGGATACACAGTAATTCGCCAAGATGTTGCAGCACAAACAACTCTAGAACAACAGGCAGTTTGGTTCAGAGTGGATCAGAATTCAAAACTGCGTATTGAGTTTCAAGGTGTAGATGATGCAGGGGAAGGTGTTCTTTTCCGTCCAGAGTTAGAATTAAGCAAGACTAAGAGTGAAACAGACACAGTGACATATCGTTGTGGCTTACCTCTTGGTGCAGCTAATATGACTAAGATGGATATACCTTTATCTAGTTTTATGCGCACCGAACCTCCTGGAGGTGGTGTATATATTATTGCTGAACCCAGAATTATTGTTGACTGGGGAAGCAATACTGTGATACAATATAAATATGCAACTGGTATTGCTGGGACAAATAGTGATCAGATAGTTTCTGCTAATATGGATTCAGATGGTGGTTTTACTGTTGGGTTTTGGTTAACACCAACTAAAACAGCCAATTTAAAATCTATTACATATCGTTCATACGCAGATGATTTTAACATCACTATTACGGATTCCGCAGGTTGGAGATGGTGGGCCATGTTAGAAAAACAAATTCTACATGGGTTACTAAAGCTTTAAGTCCTGCTGATTTCAAATTAAGCACTTGGCAACCTAATCACGAAGACACAGAGGCAAAACCTTCGTCAATAAACCTGACTGCTGTTGATCAGATCAATATTGCATTGGATTCTGAACCTGCAAATGGCTTGACAGGGGCAATCGATTTTTATTGCGTTAACGATATCCCATCTTTGTATTCTTCAGCCACTGGTGATGATTACACAATGTATTTCAGGGTTACAGTTTCATCTGAAAATCCTTATACAGCAAAACTTGGAGATTGTACAATACTGGACTACAAACTTAACAGTTTGAATTATACTCCAGGAATCATTCCATTTTCCAATATCAGTGATCCTAACACAGCCTTATATGACGGTTGGCGTGGTATTCCTTACCCAGGTTATCAATACCCATCCTTATATTGTTTTAAAGGGAGAGATATTGACTGGGTTCGTATGAACAACAGTATAGACTTTTTATATGATTCACAAATGTGGTTTTATAATAAGTTTGCCCCTGTAATGCCTGGGCCAATGGCACAAGCTTATGTTTGGGATCGTTGGGATGCTCATAAATATGGAAACAAAAATGAGTTCACAATGTATCATTGGAACGATAAAGCTTGGGATGGTTATGAAGCAAGAGCATTCTTCTGTGCGTGTCATACGGTATACGAACTAAAGCGACGAGGAGCCGAAGTTCCTGAAAAACTTTTAACAGTTTGTAAAAACTGGATCAACTACCTGAAGTGGTTCCAAGATAACAACGAAGGAAGAACACCAACAATATTTTATCCCAACGGAGAAGTGGCTGCGCCTGTAGATGACTTTACAAGTCACATGTCTGCGCTCTTTATGGCGGGATGTGCTATAATGGGGATGGCTGGATATGATTCAGAAATTCCTAACATTAAAATAGTAGCAGATCGCTGTTTTGAACTTATTCAGGAAAATTATATTGTTCTTGGTCCTAATCACGTTATGAATGGTTGTTGGAGTGCTGCTCCTAGACCAGACAGTGATAACGGAGTCTTCTTTGGCTTCCACGCTGGAGAGTTGTTACGTGGTTTTGGGTTGTATGCTTTATACAAAAAACTTAATCCCCAAAATGCATTACCTGTTTTGGATTCGAGCAATATTCCTGCACTTACTGTTTTGACAATGGCAAACATTAGTGTGGACGTTACCGAGTAAGGGGTAAAATGAAACAAGCTATATTTACTGTCACGCGAGACAAGAGAGTAAATGCGAGTTCATTTAACTACACGACTGTTGATGGAACAGCAGTCGCTGGTAGAGATTATATAGCAAAATCGGGAACACTTGTGTTCCCTGATGATGCTGATTCTGCTATCATTGTGGTTGAAGTATTTGAACGACCAAAGAACTCAATAGATCTTAACTTCTCCCTCCAAGTTTCAGGGATTAGTCAAAATAACATGATGGTTGAAACGACCATCAATTGTATTATAACTACTATCCAAGAAAACACTACTCCAATAACTTGGACTACAAAAGACGTTAAAATGTTCTCTCCTATGTATTGGACAATAGACTCTCAAGCAACGGAAAGTTGTTCTATTGTATCTCATGGAGACTCTTTTACTGCAAGATTTGTAAACAGAACAGCAGCAGGTTTGGCAGGGGTTATCTGGAGCACAGTTGACAAATATGATCACAAAGGTGTTGGGTATTTACCCCACACAGATTTAAGTTCAGAGAAACTTTGGTTTAAAATGGAAATTAGTCAAAACATGCCAGGTTTTAAAGAAGAACCTTTGGTGCCGACTTTGACTGTAACTCTCCTGGATAAAAGTGTTCATTATGTCAGTTTAGGATTCTACGCTTCAGATATTTCAGAAGATGGTAAAACAGCCACAATCAAGTTAGATTTTGGTAATATCTTTTCTGGCCCTAATAATGATATTCCTTTGGATATGAGTGCTGTAGATAATATTTTCTTCTCTTTGATTACAGCAAGGTATGAAGAAATAGAAGAGATTGTACCTATTGCCAGTCAAGAGGCTTGGTTTACTTTCACTCTTCTTGAACCTACTTCTGGTTACAGTATGATGAAAGTCAGCAACCTTGTCCAGCCTGAACATGATATTCGCATGTGCACATCTTATGATGATATGTATAACCTGACTCCAGAGAGAGTTATTTATAATACGTATGCACTAGGTTATCGTGGAATGATTAACCATTACAACGGAATGTCTCACTATTATGAGTTCTCATGGAACGGAACATCTTGGGCTTTAAATAGATCTGTTTTCCTGAATCCGGCTACAGAAGCTTGGCTTAACAGTTTCCATTCTATAGCTAATGAAAATGGCTACACAATAATGAACTCTTTGAGTTTTGAGTTGATGAGCACAGTTTGTCCTGTAGAATGGGTTCAACATGATTGGAACGATGCTCTTGCAGCAACAGGTTATGAGCCGCCTAGTTATGTGTTATCTCCAACAATTGATGAAGGTATGGAATATTTGCAAAATGTTATTAACAAAATAGCATCTATTTCTCAAGCTAACAATATTCCAGTCGTCATTCAAATTGGTGAACCTTGGTGGTGGTATAATACAGCAAGTAAAATGCCTTGTATATATGATTACACTACCAAACTAGCATTCAATACAGAAACAGGCTTATTTGCACAAGATGCAGGAACAATAGATAATTATAAAACAGGAACACCGTTTGACGAATACTATGCATTTTTGTCTCGTAAACTAGGATTAAGAGTTACAAAGTTTGCAACAGACACTAGAGCAACTTATCCAGGAGCTAAAGTAACATTGCTTCCGTTCTTACCGTCAATTATTGGCAACGGTTTGATGGAGAAAGTTAACTTTCCGTCTGATTACTACATTCCTGAAACTTTTGATTTTTACTGTTCAGAGTGTTACGACTGGCTTCTGGAAGGTAAAATGATGAAAGCATTCGATGCAATTACCATACCACATGAAAAATTAGGTTTTGAATATTCTGATATTCACTATCTTTCGGGTTTTGTTCCAGATGCTACTCTTGCACCTTTGTATGGCTTCAGTCCTGAATCAAACTACCGCACGTATCTTTGGAAAATGATTATAGGTAATATAGTGTTGAACGCCAATAAGTTCAATGGGCTTACACAATATATATGGGCCTATCCTCAAATAATGCATGATTCCATCACGGTAGTTAATTCTCAATCCCAAGTTTTCTATATGGGTAATGTGCCTTTGAATTGTTATTTGCAAGATATCACTCTTAAACAAGCAAATGTTGAGATTGCTACCATAAGTGGAATTACATTAGCTACTAAATCTGGAGAAGATTTAGTAACAACACAAAAATTTTATATATAGGAGTAAAAATGTCAACTACAATTACTAATTTACCCGAAACATCAAAAGTTAATGATTCTGATTACCTGGTTTTAGACCAACCTGATAAGACTGTTAAAAGCACAGTTTCCAACCTTCTTACTGACACTGGGGTGGTTTTAGCCACCCAGTTGAAAGATACAGGTGGAGCAGATTTAATACAATCCTCAAATGGTAATACTGTTCAGGAAGAGTTGAATAACAATCTTCTTAATGATCGTGAACAGTGGCGTCGTAGTCTTGCTGAGGCTGGGTTAACTCTTGTTGATGGTAGTTTTGAAGAAGGGGCTACAGTGGGTAGTGTAACTGATGCTGTCTGGTACATAGCGGGTGCTCAGTGCTACACATGGGGGTCTGGTTTCCCTAAAGATGTACCACCTAAATCAACCCCTACATCAACTGGTGGCGTTGGTCCTAGTGCGTGGGTTAGTGTTGGCGATGCTTCTTTGAGATTGTGGGTTAATAAAAACACAACTATAATATTTAATAGCGTTTCAGAGTTAATATCTGGAATTCTGCCATCAGGGGATGGTGCCACATTCAGCGAAGGGATGACTGTAAAAACATATAAAAACAAACATGGAATAAGATCTGAGTCAGAATGGTTAATATCAACAACACAAAATGATGATACATACTCAATCCCAATAGCGGGCGGGTTTAATGCCAACTTAATTGTAAGAGAGAGCATGGGGTATGATGAATTTGGTTTTGGCGGTGCAGACGCAGATGAAAACTCAGTTGCTATAGATGAAGCAAACAGGGTTGCAAGGGCTAACAGTATAATATCTAAGTTATCATTCCCTTCCGGAAGCTATCTATCAAATACAATCAACCTTGATGTTGATCGTCGAGGATTTACTTTTTCCGGTGCCGGAAATGACGCAACAATAATCATGTCAACGTCATCTGACATTTCACTGCACCATGTCGGAATTGATCCGCGTGACAGGAACCGTGACCGTTTCCACTGGCACCAAACCGTAGAAGGGTTCACCGTAAATGGTAACATTTCTAATAATGGTGCCAGCGCAGCAGCCAGAGCTATCTATACTGCGCCTTATGCTACTGTTCGTAATAAATCAATTGATCACCGTATCAGCAACTACGATCTTTTACATCTTGTTATGTATTGGTATGGACACTCACAGGGAACAAAAAACGGCTCGACGGCTACTAAATACGGTGTTCGAGTTCGTAATAACTCCATCAAGTTGATGGGTTACATTGGTAGTAGTGACAAAGCCCAATGTACTTTGTCTATTGAAGGTATGAGCACCACACTGACATCGCCAGCATCTATCAATGACAACACTGTTACTGTTGCAGATGCCTCTGGTTTTGATACCTGGTTTGTAGATTGCTTTTACAAACTCGACTGGCGGTGTTGAGACTCGAAGAATTACAGCAATATCGGGAAACGTCATTACTCTTGATCGAGCAATGACATCTGATTTCCCTTCCGGAACTAAAGTAGAGGTTCCGATTATTGGAACGTCTGTCATTGCTGCAACTGTTGAAACTGGTGAAATACGCATAGGAGACAGCCAGGCAACCTTTGTGGCGGGAAACTATAGCGAAGAAGCAAAAATATATGTAACTAAATATCCACGTTCTTTGACAATAACAGGAACTTCAGTAGCAGAGTCATCTCCATCTATGACAATAGAGGTAGATAAGAGATCGACAATAAAAATTGATAATAATGATGCTACAT
>CYGL01000506.1_pt1 | contig 15039 bp, 13 predicted proteins | sample 485531 | NCBI WGS metagenome assembly CYGL01 (sample SAMEA3497897, study PRJEB9818) | human gut metagenome | reverse complement strand
CGTTGAGGGTGAGGGAGGGCCTCGCGTGAGTCTAATAAATTTTAGGTCCAGGTATAGACGTGCACCAAGAGAGCCACCCAGAGCCACCCTAAGAGGCTCTAGCGCTTACACTCGGGCTTACCCTAGTACTTACTCAGCGATACGCCCCGGAGGCCCCGTAGAGACGCTAACAGGGCCGCTAGCGTAACAGCCAGAGCTTCTGGTGTTGCATCCACTGCATCAGCAACAGCAGCCCCTCGCAGCACCCCGCCAACGGACTCCGTAGCAGCTTCCGCTAGTACCGGTGCCTTTGCTTGTACAAGCTCAACCAATGCCATGTTAACCTCCAACATTCTTAAGAGCAGCTACTGCTGCATTTACATTCTTATACTGGTTCCCAATAGCTTTGCTCTGCCACTGCCTACGCTCCCACAGGCCCCAGCATACTTTATTGCGCTGCCCATTAATGTACTGGGAGCAGTCAAAGGCCCAGCGGTTGCCACCCTTGTACACCCAACCGGCACCTGGGGACTTCTTCTGGTACTTACTAATATAGCGCCAGTCCAGTACAGCCTTTCCTGCTGCAACGTAATCCAGGCCCTTTAGATGCCGCTTCACGGCACTACCGTTGAAGCCGGCGACGCCTACGTTATAGATGAAGTCTACAGACCCAATCAGAGCCACGTCAGAGAGCTGCATAGGAAGCCCGTCAAGGGCTCTTGCATGTGCCCCTGCTGATTCTATTAGTTGCTTCTGACAATCGCTCAGAGTGGCTCTCTGACCCATTTTGACGCCCTTTGTCTCCCCATAGCAGATTGTAGGTATACCAGCACTATCTTTGTAGGCGGTAAGACTTAAGCCTTCGTTGTGTTGGACTACCTCAGTAATAGCCCCGCCGAGCATAGTAGCCCCGGCGAGGGCTGCTATAACCTTAGTCCTTAAATTCATACTTAATAGCTCCCTTACGTGCGTGCTCTTCTAGGAGCTTGTACGTGCGCCGTTTATAGTACGCATTCCACGCTAGGGTTAGCACTGCACATACCGTCGCAGTGATGAAGCTGATAACACTCCAGTTCCAGCTCATTAACTCCGCCAACCATCCTCCTGATACTGTAGCACCGGTAACTGCTGCTCCTGCCCGGGTAGCGAGGTCTGCCCCGACTATATCCCCTACTTTAATCATCCTGCTGACCCTTCTTCCTGAACAGCTTACGAATCACCAGAACGACCACTAGGAAGACCAGAGGAATACTGGCCCCAGCTAATCCGGCGAGGATAAGACTGTAACTATCATTGTTAACTACCTGTAGGCGTTCTGCCTGGATTGTACCAGTACTAATAGTCTGCACCTGCTTCTTGCTGGACGTATCCAAAGTACCTACGTTAGAATCTGATACATCGGTTTTGTTGGTAGTGCTGGAGTCCACCTTATTATTCAGCCCGAGTACCTGCTTAGTATTCTCAGCACCAACCTGAGCCGATACATCCGGCTTAGAGCCAACTAAGCCGGTGAGTGCAGAGGTCGCCGAGCAACCAGTCAGAGCAACCGCGAGCAGTAACCCAGCGACCAGCTTGCGCATTAGCTGGCCGTCTTCACAGCGGTAATAGCTGTTTCTAGGGCAGCAATCTTAGCGTCGAACGCTGCACCGGTCTGAGCTACATCCTGAGGCTGAGTAAGGATAGCATACAGATCCTTACCGAGAATGTTCAGTTGACGCAGCAGCTCCTGCTGTTGCGCTTGAGTTGCTTTTGCAATTGCCATATGTACTCCTCTTATTCTGCCGCATCAGTAGCGGCTATGAACGCACTTTGCAGCGCAGTGAATGATGTATCAAATGCCGTACCAGAGCCTTCGCCTAGCGGCATACCTGTACCCGTAAGGGCAACGTAGCCAGTCTTAGACAGCTGGGATAGCATACTGAACAGGCGCGCCTGCAACGTCCCATCAGCCTTAAAGGCTGTGCCGGCGCGAGTAGCCGTATAACCCTGGGACTGCATGTACGTGAAGAACGCATTCAGCTTAGTTAAGGCAGCGGTACCCACGAAACCTACATTGTAGTCCGGTGATACCTCCTTCTCGAGGTTCTGGCTCTTACCTACAATAGTGTACTGGACGTCCGCAGTTTTAGCTGCGATGATTGATGCCATTATCTTCTTCCTCTATGTTGTTTACCTCTGCCCCGACTCTGCAACCGAGCAGCTACACCTCTAAGGCCCTTAGACACTTTACTCTGTGCCCAATCCAGCGGGTTCTCAATGAAGGCCAAAGCCATCTTTTCGGACTCACGCTCAGCTACTACTTTCTCGTCTTCTACCAGGTGTCCATTCAGCACTGCTACCATCATAGCAATGGCGTCTGCTCGGTCGTCCTTCGCTAGACTTCCTCGATCATACGTAATACCTGCAAGCTGTGCAAACGCAGAGTACAACCATCGACGGTCTCGGGAGTAGAGCATACAAGTCCCAATATCATCTTGAATAGCGCGCTCATGCACCACCAGACGATGTCGTCGAGTTACAGGGCTGATTGTGTCAATAATACGACGCTCTTTCTGCGTAGTATTGTTGATGTCGCGCACACCAATACCGGCAAGGCGACGCTCTCTTAGGCGGTTCAGGATCAGCATAGACACAGTACCGTGCCCCATGTTACTCTCCACCACCATGTCAGAGATGTCCAACTCTACGCACAAATCAATGAGCTTATCGATATTCTCAGTGCTTACACCTCCTTGGAAACCCCCAACGGAGAACAAGTGAATGTATGAGTTTGCAGCACCCCCTGCAGCGTAGGAGACTTCATCCCCACCACAACCCGCTGGGTCCACCACTAGCACCTTATGCTGATACGGTAGATGCATATCCCCATAGAATGCCGGAGAGTACATCTGCTGACCCATAATTCCCTCATGCTCATGCTGGTACAAGTACCGACGGTCTGCGATGTAGGAGAAGGTCTCAGGGGAGGAATCCAGACTACCAGAGTACACAAGCATATCCGACAATTTAATACGGGTGCGCATCTGGTCAGACAAGGTTGTGTCAAGCATATACTGCAGCTGGAAACCCTCTGGGCCGAAGTCCAGCTCCTTCTCAATCAGCGCATCCTCATCGTAGCGACCGGTATCAGTGCTCTCACCTAGTGTCCCATCTACTCCGAACCCGGTGCGTTTATAACCCCGCTCAATGAGCTGCAGTATATAAGGAGCAAGTGTACTTCCATATCGTTCTTCCATTTCAACTGACGGGATGCGTCCAGGCCACACTCGGACCTCAAAACCACGCCCCGGCAGGGTTTTATAAATACTGTCCTTGGTCTGTGGTGTACCTAGGTACAGTGTATCCCCATGCGTACAGATAGCTGCGAAGTCTTTCGAAATCATCAGCAACTGCTCACGCTGGGTTTGTGTTAAACCATTCTTAGTAGTCTCGATATCATCTGGAATCAAGAGGTCAGCACGCTTACCCTGCAGAGATGCAGTGATACCTACACAGGCTACGCTAGCAGACTTATCCAGCGGTTTAAGGTCGCAGTTGACATCATAACCTTCGAATGAAGTACGGTCCCCACGAGTAGGGTCGGCCTTTAAGTAGCACAACAACGGCCAGGTTTCCAGCATACGAATAATTAAGTTCGCAACGTCGGACGCCTGCTTCTCAGCACCAGACACAATCAGTATACGACAGGATTGGTCCTGGATGAGCCTCCACACAGCGTAGAGAGCAGCCAGTGTAGATTTAGCTTCACCACGCTGCGCAGCCACCATGCGCTTCCTAGGGCCCTTCTGCATATACTCTGCGATGTCGGCCTGCATATCTGTGAGCGTAAAGCCCAGGAAGCGCATACCTATATATGCGAACTCCCTAAAATTACTGAGGGTAGCCGCCATCATCATGGCGATATCCTCTCGCTCCTCTTTGGGAATACTGCGCGGATTTGCACTATAACCAGTAAGTTTCTGGTTGAGCATGCGCAGTCTTCGCGCAGTCTTCACAGATACCATTAGACAATTCCTTCTAATAAGTCCCCAGAGTCTGGACCACTAATTTTACCTAAAATTTCTTGTTTACGCGCCTCTCTACGCGCCGCTAGTTCATCGTCGAATTCATCACGAAGGTCCTGCATCTCCTCGGAATCTGCATCCGCGGTAATATCATTATCCTTCAAGAATTTAGCAATGACCGACTTATCTGCGGCGGGGAGCGGCACCTCGTCTTCCTTAGACTGCTTGATTTCTTCAATCAAGGCCTCAGTGAACATTCGGTGCAGCTCCGAGAGGCGACTACGTTTAGCCGCCCCTGCCATATTAACTCATAGCCTCCGTGATAAAAGTAGGTGCATAGAAGTCCACTGCTGCATCTGATACAGTAGCCCCGGCTGCTGAGTCAATTAAGATTACGTTTCCGTTCTTACTGAGCACTCGCTTACTTCCTGATACACCCGCGATTGTGATGATGCTGCCTATGTACACTGAACCGGCATCATTTAATGTGACGGTCTTACTGCCTGCCGTGGTTGTACCAGTGATGCCTGTCAGAGTGCCAAACGTACCTGACAACCGGCACGTATAGCGCGTACTGTGGTTAACATCAGTGAGCTGACTGCCTGCGTAGTGGGTACCAACACTGGGCGCTGAACCAACAGTCTTACCGACACCCTTATACGCCCCACTACCGGCGGCGATGGCGATGTTGTTATCTGACTGGTTAGCCTCAATGAAGGATTGAGGATTAACCGTGTTAACAAGGATGCCCTGAGTACTAGCAAGGGTATCAGACACACGCTGACCCATGACTATATTACCAGTCATAATTACGGTTAAGTCATAGGACGACGGGCGTACCAGGATACCGTTTGACATTAAGCCAAGGCTCGGCGCCAGTCCATAGTTATCAATGATATTATCACGAATAACTAACCGTGCATTAACCCAAGAGGCGGTATACCCCCCGTAGATGTGATCAATACGAATAGCACCAGAGTGTGAGTTTCGGAATACGTTCCGACACACCGAAGCCACCTCATCCACCTGCTGTAGCAGAATGAATGGACGACTACCCTCTAAGTTAAGCGGCGTGTTCTCAAATACGTTATCCTCAATAATGATGTTACGGAAACGCTTAACATCGTCACAGTTTACTGCAGCAATACCAGCACCGCAGGCCGAGAACAAGTTCCCCCGAATGGTGATATTCTCAATCACTGCAGAGTTTCCGTTAGTCTTCCAGAATCGTGCTAGTACACCCCCTGCCACCACGTTAGTGGGGCTAAAGCCTGAGATGCTGTAGAACTGGTTATTGAGGATATTTACATTACGCACAAACGAGTTTACTGGGGAGTTGTTGTCGTTTGTGAGATACACACCACCCTCGTGACCTTCCCGATAACAGTTACCCTCCACCGTAGCCCCATCAACATACCCGTACAATTTACAGGTGCCGTGCACACGGTTAATGCGGTTGTGTAGGAAGTTGATGTTATAGCAGGGGAACAGCGGGTCAAAGCTACCGGAAGACAGTGCATCGTCACCCACGTTGTCAATTAAGTTATGGGTGGCCCACACATTCTGGCACTTATAGAAGTGGATGCCATCTGAACCGGACTTAGGTACGTCGAAGCTACCTAAGTGGTCTCTAGCGTAACATTTGGTCAGAGTAACCCCAATACAGAACACACAGAAGATACCATATCCAATGGCGTTAGCCTCGCCCACCTCCTCAACTACTAGGGGAGAGAAGTTTCCGAATGAGAAGCTTTTGGGGCCAGACGAACTCGGACCATTCAGGTAATTAGGGCGAATGCACGAGCACTTGCTGAATTTACCGGGGTACTTGGTCGTGCTGTTAGTCTCACTTCCAAAAGTGATACCGGCGCCGAGGTGGTCGTACACAAACACGGTGCGCCCAATACCGGCACCTTCGAAGTTAACCAGACCGTTAACCACAGTTACGGGGGCCGTCAGTCTGTAGTTCCTAGAGGAGTTCTCTCGGATAGTAACCCTAGCGTTGAATGCTCGCCGTACTGCCTCTGTATCGTCTGTACCGGTTACGGTGGTGCCAGAAATAACGGCATCGCCCACAGCCCCGGCATCGCCTAAAGTTAGGGGGCCGCGCAGTACGCGACGCCAACCAAACGTAGGACTGACCCGGAAGAAATACACACCGTCATCCGCAGGCACGCTTCCAGAAACCCCAACTAATGTACCACCACCAACTCCAGAGCCGGTAGAATATTCTCGTAACTGGATGTGCTGACCAGCCGCGCCGGTAATCAGGCGCAACGCTGCTACGTTGGCTGCTTGCCCAATGTATTGATAACCATCAGCCGCAGCCAGCAGGTCCATCATAGAGGCGAGGGCAGAGGTATCTACACTAGTGTCAATACCAATGGTCATATCCACTAAAGTGCCCGCAGGCACAACCTCAGCAAACTTAACTACGCCGGAGGTGATAGAGTACGAGTATCCCGCCGTTTGGGTAACGCCGTTGAGTCTAATCTTAGCCTTAGTAAACAACATCCCAGGGGCTACTGTGTCGGTATCAGTATCCAACACTGTCCACCACTGAAAACTGTTGGTATTGGCGTCGAAGAATGTTTGCTCCAGGTTCGTGGTGCGCACATCCAGTGCATCGTCCGCAGCCTTACGGATAGACGCCTCATTGGCTACAGCAGCCACCCAAGCGGCGTGCTCTGCGTCAATGCGTTGGTCTAGTCGGGCATCCCCGACATCAACGTACTGCTTGTTCGCAGCGTCACGTGCACCTACTGGGTCTCCCAGGTTCGTGATGCGGTAACGGTGCATGTTAATGTCACCATAGAAGCCTTCAATATAGCGCCCCTCAACCAGCTCTTGTGCTAGGTGCAGGAACTGTATATTCTGGGTATCTACGTTGCCTTCAATGAATGGGGCACCACTAGCAAACTCAATGTAGAGGTACTCCCGTGCAGTCTTACGAATAAGGAGCACCACTGTCTCTGCAGACAGCGGGGAGTTCAGACGAATGTTGGTGGAGCTGGTCCAAGTGAAGGCAGTAGTCTCAGAACCATCTAAGTAAACGTGAATATAGGATTTATCCAGGTACTCTATATCGCACTGGATATCCCGAGTACCTGCAGGCTTTACCGACTCTTGCCAGCTGTATGCCATATTAATCGTCTCCGAAGTTATTGATGATAGCTCGCGTCGGCGCGAATTCCTGGATTAACGGGACCTGTTTAGTGAAGGTCTGGATATCCATATCCCCAGTAGCCAGGGCTTGCACTGCACCCAGCAGACCGGTGATGTAACCCATAGATGCTAGAGAGTGCCGTGGTGAATCCCCGGTGAAGATATCCTGCAGAAGCGAGATGCCGCCAATAGCACTCATACCCATAACTGACTCAGCAATAAGTTTCTGAGTGTCGGCCTCTTTGCTGTCCATACCGTGCTTAGCCATAGTTGCTAGAAGCATCAACGGGAACTGGTATGCCATGATGTGTGCGATCCCAATCCACCCGGCATCATTCAACTCGCGGCGCAGAATCTTGTTGGTGGCAGCCAGGGCGAAGCTCTGGTAGCCTACGATTACTTTGCCGATAGGGTTGAACTGAGCGAAGTGTGAGGTCTCGCCGGTACGTACTTGCTGCACTAGGTAGTCCATCATTCGGGTCCCCACCACTTCAACTTGCATTTGCAGGTCCGGCTGGAACATAGCACCAGGATTAGCTTTGTTAGCAGCAATAGCCCGGTCAGCAACATCACGAGTAAGACCAAAACGTTCCAGACGCTTAAACGCCTCAGCGTCGCCTTTGAACATCTGCTGGAGCTCATCCGCCACTATACCTGAGTTCAGGTTAACTTGCAGTCGGTGCACCATACTCATACCGTTGACGTGGCGCGCGGCCTGCCCTACGTTCTGCGTGACGTTAAACCACGAGGCCTGACGTGTCAGGTCCAGGTTATCGTCTGCATAGGTATTCAACCAGCGGAAGCGCATCTCCTTCTGGATATTACCGCGTAGGATTGCATCCAGACGACTAGCCATATCCGGAGTGCGAATAGCTACGGAACCTTCTTTAAACCAAGGCTGTTCGCGCATACCACGCAGCACTCGGGACATACCAAACTCTTTCAGCGCTAGGGCGGTGTCAGTAAGCTGGTACAGCCCAGAGTTCTTGAGCATGGTAGCGTTGGCCATGTTGCCGGCTGCACGGAGCAGGTCCGGCATTTGACCGGCATCGGCGGGTGCCCCACCTAAGATAAAGTCGATGGCGTCATTAACGGTCTTCTCCCACTTACCGGAATCAGCCATGGTATGCTTGGACTCATTAATCATCGTCTCCAATGTTTTAAGGTCAGAGACTCCGGCATAAGCCATACCTACACGACCGGACATTCGGTTAGTGTAACCATGCATAACCTTAGCTACATCAGTATCCATCAGATCCTGCATACGCATAACCTGACCATCCACGACGTACTCTTTGTCCATGTTGAAGCGAGTACGTTGACGAAGGTTCTTAGCAGGTGAGGTAGCGCCGGATTCCCGAACGTTACTTGCTAAGAAGTTCTGGATTGCGCTCTCATCTACACCAGCATTACGCATAGCCATGACTACTTCGTCATTACCCATACCGTTGATTAGCTGCTTCCACATAGGACCAGAAGCCGAGGAGCGTCCGTTATAGATACCGTCAACCATCTCCTTAGCAACGCGCTGAACAACCTCAGGTTCCATAGACGGGTACACGTCACGCAATGCTTGGCGGAATAAATCCCGGTAGTTATCCAGGGTGCGACCGTTCGCAATACCTTGGCGCATCTTATCGTAACTGTACTGGCGCGGGAAATAGTAGTCTGATTTAACCAGAGTACCGTCATCCACCAAGCCAGCGGCAGTCATGTGGTCGTGCCACTTACTAGCCCAACCAGAGTTGCGATACGCCTCAACAAGCGGAACTAAGTCAGAATCAGGTAGGGGCACAGGGCGCCCGTTAACCTCAGCACTGTACGCAGAGTCTAGGTAACGACCCAAGCGGCCTTCCAAGTCAGCTCGCGCTGCTCTGAAGTTGCTACGATGGAAGAAGCGGTCCAGGAAACCTACCCCCTTATCCTTGAGGGCACCGAGTATAGCGTCTTCAACTATACTAGCACTTGCATCCATTTCTAAGGTAAGGTTACGCTTAAAGTCCACCACAGATGGCTTACGCCCACCTACAGCGGTAGCATCAGATACTAATAAGCGTGCTAAGTCCTCGCTACCCTCTGCAATATTGTCATAGAGTGAGAACATAGTGGCGAACTTACGCTTGGCCGTGTCCATCATAGCCTGAGCTTTCAGGGCCTCGTTCTTAACCGACGTATCCGCTAAGTCCTGGAAGGATTCGCTGCGGAAGCTCTGGGCTTGTTCTGCGTAGTCTTTTGCAGTCCACTTAACAGCGTCTTCGTATGCATCTAGTACATCTTCCAAAGCGGAGCCTTTAGTACGGATACCAAGGGCATTCACGATGTACTCACCAATCTGGCGGAGCATACTCTTACCAGTAGGAGATTGAGTTCTAGAGAGATACTCCACCCACTCAGGGCTATCACCCAGTCCCGCTAACATCTCGTGCACATCGCTTGCGTAGTACTTAAGCTTATCACTGAGGGTTGAATCGGCTGCTATTGCAGCGCGTACCTCTTCCAGCTTACTAGCAATTTCAGGGTTCCGCTTAATGGCCCTAGTGGTGGCAGCGTGAATCAGTTCATGCACTGCTACTCTGCTCGTGTCAGTGTCCATGGCGCGCAGGGCATCACCTACAGTTGACCAAGTACTCCCATTAGCTTTCTTAGGAGCACGTAAAGATACAAAACCTCTATCAGTTGTTGATGTTGGTGAAAATCCATAGTGGCTACGGTTAGAAGAACCAGCCACTAGTTTAAAATCTATATCCTGCACTGCGTCGCCCAAGGTGTCCAGGATAGCCTTCTGACCCTTAGATAAATGCTCAGAGGTCTTCAGGAATCGAACTACGTCCTGCGCCTTCATGTTAACAGCGGCAGTATTATTTCGGCGAACTTGGATGGGTTCATCCAGTGCCTTAGTGAGGATTTCTTCCCCCTCTCCTACTCCGGTAACATTAGCATCCCTAGCTGTACGAGTTGTAGGCGCATCTGGGTCGAACATAGGTTCACGCCCAGTACGTGCCTTAGCAGCAGCCTTAGCAACCTTAGACATATCCCAGAGCTGATCTAATCCAGCTATTCCTGCTACCAAGGCAGTCACCGCAGCAGACTGGCCCAGTTGGTCCTGTGCATAGATAGCTGTGCCTACATCCGCAGCACGGATAGCAGTGCGCGCCGCTAGGCCAGCTCTACCAGCGATACCTGCTGCCGACATCGGAGCTAGGATAAACGGGGAATCACCAACCAGCGCCCCGGCGAATCCCGCTACGGTGTTATCAGACATCTGGCGGTCACGATCACGCTGTTCTAACATAGCCTGAATGCGGTAGTTATAATCGTCCGGAGACACCGCCCCGTGCAAATACTCGATTTCTTCTTGATTAGGGGTATAGAGTTTAGCCCGTGAATCAGTGCTTAGTTGCTTCTTGGCATCAAAACCCTGCTCCGGGACAAATGCCGGGGCAGAGGCTTTACGGATAGCTGCAGCGATGATGCTATTGCCCATACCAGAAGCAAAGCTCTCTGCAGCTGTAGTAGCAGGAGTCTTGGCCTGTGCTAGTAAGGAGGCACGCCCCAGTGCATTCAAGCCGTCGTCACCCGCATCGTTCCAATCTATACGCGCAGGCGCAGGGTTAAGTGTTGCGCCCTTAGCAGAATCCTTTTCCTGTGGATTCGGTTCTTGGTTCAGAAACTGAGCCATAATATCTCCTAAAAGAATTTTGATAAGGGGAGGCCCCGAAGGGCCTCTATTAGTGTGTTACCTCGAACATCCAGTTTCGCAGTCCTTGCTCCAGGTATTTCTTACGCTTAGGCTGTGCCTGCTTGTAAGCTGGTGTATTACGGAGTGCTTGCCAAGCCTTACCCTGAGCCTCAGATACAGGGTACTGGTACGCCCCTACCGGAGACTTGGAAGCTTTACGTACCTGTGCCACTGCTTCTGCTACTGGGCCAGAGCTTCCGTTACCGCCGTGGTAGTTCAAGTCAACCATAACCTTCATAGCATCCGCAGAGGCATTCAAGCCCTGTCCGCGCAACTGTTTGTTCACGTTAGGGATGTACTGCTGCTCCATGGAGGATTTCAGAATACTAATACCGTCATCGATAGTAACCTTCTTCGGAACAGGCATACCGGAGTTGTTGTGTAGACCAAAGCCTACACTACCGTTACCTTTACCTTCACGGAATCCCTCGAACTGCATGGTATTGGCGAGAATCTCGCTAAATAGCGATGGCTCTATACCCACTCCGTTACGTCCGTTGACCTGCGTGCTTACAACTCTGCCGTTGTCATGGTCGTAGAAGGTAGCTGGACGGACACCTACTTGCTCACTGCCAATCTTCATCTCACCGGCCAGAGCTTTGTTATACGCATCTTGCGCAGAGGTTTGAACGTCACGCAGATTCACCGACATAGTCTGGAAAGTTCCCTTCTTGTCGAATACAGTAACAGTCATGTTCTGCGCTGAGTTACCTGCTGTGGCCGCCTGCACCACTACCCGCTCAAGGTTGCTAGGGTCAGTTAAGGCATTGACCTGGTTTTGAATCTGCTGTTGCAGAGACACCTTGAACTGCTCCTGGTCTCCTCGATAATCCCCCATTAGGGATTGAATAGAAGTCCCAGCTGGTAGGTACACATGCCGAGGGGCTCCAGATATATCCAACTCTAACTTGCGGGCTTGGATGCTGCCCTTAAGCATAGTGTTAATATCATCAGGATCTTTACCAACCAGAGCCTCTGGGTTGTGGTTGTATACGTACCGATACTCTTCCTCCATGGCGGCACGTGCTTCCTGTCGCTGCGCATCGGCTGTTCCGAAGAAGCTAAACCAATTAGCAGTGTGACTCGGGTCAACCATCTTGTCCGTAGGGTTGCTGTTGATATTACTGTAGCGCCCACTAGCTTTGTTACGTGCCTGACGACGCAGGTCGTCCAGAATGGTGTTGCTAGCGTTGTTGGGATTCTGTGCAACGGCTGATTGCACTATACCCTGCCACTCAGCCGGTATTTCAGATAGCAGGGCCCTCTGCCCAAAGTCCTTACTAGTAGTATATGCCTGTACCCACAAGTTGATACTGTTGAGATTCTCGCGTGAAATCTCTCCATCCTCACCGAGCTGGTCCAGTGAAGTTATTGTGCGCACCATATCCGCAGACATACGTTTGTATGCCGCCTCTGTAGCCCATGAATCCTTGCTATTGCTACCGTACGCCAGGAGCTGCAAGTTCCCCTCCGGAGTGTCTGGGAAGTTCTTCAGTATCTGAGTACGCGCCTTATCCAGATCCCCATTGAACATACCTGCCAGCGTTGAGCTTGGCATATTCCCAGTAATAGCTGTGCGTAATGCTTGTGTATCAGCGGCCTTCTCTCTAATAGTCTGGGCTTTATTCCAGAACTCCATACTGGTGCCAGGGCTCAGTACGTCCGTAGCAGATAGCTCAATCACGCGATTGCGGATATACTGCATCGTCTGCTCCTGCTCTTCCGGGGATTGCCCTTCAAGAGACTGGATTGCATCAGAGATTTCAAAGCGAGCCTGGGTCTCAATCTGAGTACCGGCACGTTTAAATTCCTGGTACAAGGCAGCATTGACGTCTACAGAGTTGACGCCCAGCTCTTTCGTTGCCATTTCCTGCAACTGATTGATGATTAGAGGGTCCTGGGTCTGCTGTGCTACGCTAACCAGATACTGCTTGGCCCTATCCAGCTTCTTGGATTTATCCAGATGTTCAGCCGCTAGGATGCTATCGAGCCCCGTCTTGATTGACATCTGCGCAGCTGCGCCTTGTCCAGCATTCAGGCGCTGATAGAACTCATCAACAGAGGAGCTAAGACCACGGTCCAGTGCCCGATCTGCTTGCGCCACCGCAAACTCTGCGCGACCCTTCTGGAAGGCCGTGTAGTTCGCTAAGCTGGTTGCACGGAGCTGTTGCAGTACCGCCGTAGCAGACTGTTTGGACATATCCGGAAGATACATACCCAGCTTGTCAGACATAGCCTGGACATGCTCTTGCTCTTGCTGGTGGAATTCCTCATCAGTTAGCCCTGCCTCAGCTGCTTTCTTAGCGCGAGTAATACTATCCGTGCGCCATTTAGCTAGCGAATCATAAGCGGCTGCCGACACATAACCATCTTGATAGGCCTCCTTAACGAAGATGTTCTGCTTCTGTACATGCTCGTCCTTCTCCGCCATTGCATCTACTGCACCCTGGGCATCCATAGCGCCCCGTACAGTGGCCGCAGCGGCGTTTTCCTTTACTGCTGCATCAAATCCTATGCCAAAGTCCTGAACGAACCCAGAGAGCGCTGCAAGGCGGTTTGCTTTGGATGTGTCTACTACTACATCCCCGACGGTAGAGGGTAAGTTAACCTCATTGGCCTGCAATTGCACGCCGCCGATATTTAGACCCTGTCGGTTGGGTTGAATTACAGGCATTTACTTCCCTCCTAGTTTACCATGTATGTACTTTACTGCTGCCTTTGCTGCCCCACAGGTCATATAAGAATGAATTATCCGCTGTAGGTTCCGAGGGGGTGTCAGTACTGTCTGGAGTATCTTTGGATAATTCGTTTCCTATATACTGTCCTAGTAGCTGCCCACCTACACCCAAAGCAGCGTTAAACATCTTGTCGTACCCGCTCTCCAGGTCCGTATTGGCTAACCCGCTGTCCACAGCTTTATCCACCATCATGCGGTAGCCTTCTTCCTGAGTGGCCTGCTGGGCCCGGATACCAGATTCCTGACGGTCTGCTACGGTGTTTACAGTTGCTACGGCGTCCTTAACAGATGCTCCCATAGTACCCGATGCCGCAGCTTGTAGTCCTACTTGGCTCTGTGCCTGCAGCTTCTGCTGTTGAACGTTGAACAGGGCAACCTCAGTCCGATCCCCTGGACTGGGCGCGTTGCAGGGCAATATCATTGAGCTGCTTCGCTGTCTGCTGAATTACTGCTTTGTTACGCGCCTTAGCAACCTCAACCTGTGCGCCAGCACCCAGCACAGTTTTGGCAGCCATAGCGGCGACCATCCACCACATATTAAATCCTCCGTCTGCGTTGGTTGTAGCGCAAGATATAAGAGATATCTAGCACGTTCAGCTCCTGGGAGCCCTTAGTATACAAAGTGATTTCAGTAGTATCCGCGTTAGTGCGGCACGGCACCGTGATGGTTGCTAGGTCCATACGCAAGGTTTTCCCTAGTGTTAACTCCTTGGAGTTCATCAAGATACCTGTGAGTTCCCCACTCCAATCCACATCCCGAGGAGTATCCGTTACGTACACATCAAAGTGCCCAGAGTTGCGTACCGCAACATCCAGACGCAGCAAGCGCACATGCCCACTACCAACTAACTTATCGTTCTGATCCCGAAGTACTGGTGTCGTTAAGGTGAACGTACTGTTGTACCTTCGGCCCATAGTGTACTGCCCATCAGGTACACCACGTACTACGCTGAGTCGGTCAGTGCCAGCGATACCCTGCAACCCCACCTCAGTAGGCCCCATGGGGCTATTGGCTGGATAGGTAAGGATTAAGTCCTCTTTGTAGGTATCCGCCCAACCCACCGGGCGCAGCACTGCCGGTACCTCTAGCACTCCACCACTTACGGTAACTGAGGTCTGCAAGTCCGCGTAGGCACCTGTGTACTCCATGCCTAGGTTATATCCCTCTCGTGGGTCCATAGACAGAATCAGGAGTTTACTACCAGGGCTAGGTCCTTGCAGATACAGGAACACCTCATCCTCAAGTGCTTGTACGCTCAGGATGTTATATGGGAATGTCCATTGGTGCCAAGCTGCTTGCACCTTACCGCCGTCCTGACCACCCCACATATACTCATATACTAGCAGATGCTGGCGCTGTCCGGACATACGCACAAACGCCATGTTGGTTACGCTAGAGCTTTGCATCTGCAGCA
>CYGL01000505.1_pt1 | contig 15093 bp, 13 predicted proteins | sample 485531 | NCBI WGS metagenome assembly CYGL01 (sample SAMEA3497897, study PRJEB9818) | human gut metagenome | reverse complement strand
AGAAACAAAATTAAATTCTTCGATATGAAAAGCTTATACTTACTAGCTAAGAGGAAATTCCGACCTAATTATTAAGTTATTCAAAAGAATGCTTACAGAGCCTGATGCTCACCAATTATTGGTCGGTTCTTCATTCATTTTGAATGAATCAACAATAGTTGATAATCCAAATAAATTGTCTAATAGACAACTGGCAGAATATCTAGGAATTTTAAGTCTACGAAATTATGCCGAATACAAGTTTACAAACGATCCTAGTTTGGACATACAATATGTTCCAGTATGGATACCACGTTTAGTAATCGACACTAACCCACTAATCGCAATTAACAAATCAAAATTAATCTTTTAAAAGAGGAAATAAAATATGGCTAAGTCTTGGGGCGAAACTACTGGCGGTTCTAACGATAAAATCGAATTCCTGAAGTTCAACAACGGTATCACTCGTGTTCGTATCGTTTCTGGTGTTCTTCCACGTTATGTCTATTGGCTGACTAATAAAGAGGGTAACGTAGCTCCTTTCGAATGTCTCGTTTTAACCGTGACAAAGAGTAGCTTTGTTCGTGGTAAAGCTGATCCGGTTCATGAGATGGGCTTCTTCGAGAAAGAACTGGATAAAGATGGTAATCGTGTTCCGCTGAAACCGAGAAAAACTATATCGCTTTTGTTATCGACCGTTCTGATACAAACTGAAAGTAATGGAAGTCAAGGCTACTATTCTGAAAGGCATCCAGTCTATCATGAAGCAGCTGAATCTGGCAACCCCATTTGATATTGATATTTCTATCGAGAAAAAAGGTAAAAGGTTTCGATACTGAGTATGATGTACAGCAGATTGCTGCTATGCAGTTCCAGATTAAGCTGCAAGATCCTAATAGTGCGGAATCTAAGCAATATGCTGCGGATGTCGATCTGATCGGTGAAGCTATGTGTGATGAAGATGGCGACATCATTAAGTTCGAAAAAGTTCCTTCTCTGGAACAAACCTATCCGGTTCCTACCTATGAAGAGCAGAAAGAAGCAATCCTAGCCTTCATGGAGGGTCGTGAGAATAAAGATGATGATGCCAAATCTGGTAATAGCAATGCAGGCTCCCAGAAAGGTATTGACACAGAAGCTGCAAGCGATCTGGATGACTAATAAATAGAGGGGCTTCGGCCCCTTTCTTTTTAACCAATGAGAATATTATTTAGTGCTGATCATCATATCAAACTAGGACAAGATAAAGTTCCAAAGGAATGGCAGAAGCGTCGCTTCCTGATGCTAGGAGAACGGTTAAATGATATATTCCATAATCATAACTGTGATCTTCATATTGCTGGTGGTGATATACTTGATGTTGCCGACCCGTCGTCAGAAGAAATAGAACTGCTTGAACAGTTCATGTCAAGACTTGACCATCCAGGCAAAATCTTTACTGGAAATCATGAAATGTTAACTAAAACCATTTCATGTCTATATCATTATGCAGGAGTTATTAATAAGGTAACGAGCGGAAAATGGGAAGTAATTACCAAACCATATCGTTCCCCTGAATTTGATATTGTTCCGTATGATGAAATCCATAAATCTAAGTGGAAACCATCTGAATCAAAACTATGTTTCACGCATGTTCGTGGTGAAATCCCTCCACATGTAAAACCAGAAATTGATCTAACTAAGTACAACTGTTATGATACTGTAATTGCTGGCGATTTACATTCTTATACTAATAGCCAGACTATCGGATCTACTAGACTACTCTATCCAGGGTCTCCATTAACTACATCGTTCCATAGAGAACGCACAAAAGGTACAAATGGTTGCTTTATCGTTGATACCGACACATTAAAAGTAGAGTGGATTGAACTCGGGGATTTACCACAACTGATTCGTAAAACAATCGGAGCTGGTGAAGAGATGGAACCTAGTGATTATGATCGTGTAGTTTATGAAGTTACTGGTGACGTTGTTCAATTAAAGTCTATCAAAGACTCTGATTTATTAGATAAGAAGATTAACCATCGAGTTACTAAAGACGCTAAGTTAAATCTTGTTGATCTTGATATGTTAGGCGAACTTGAACTTTACTTCCGTGAAGTCGAGAAGCTATCTCAAGGCGACATTGATAGAATCTTGGCTAGAGCTGCGAAATATGTCAAAGATTACAATTAAGACACTAAAATTTAGTAACGTTATGTCTTACGGTAAGGACATCGTAATTCATTTCGATAAGAATCCAGTTACTCAACTAATTGGTGGCAATGGGGCTAGGGAAATCCACCATCGCCACTGTTATTGAAGAACTATTTTATAATAAGAACTCACGCGGTATTAAGAAGGATGCTCTGTTCTCCTGGTCTTCTCCGAAAAAAGAATACGATATGCACGCTTACTTCTCGAAAGATGAAGATGAGTACGAACTGCATAAAGTAGTTAAAATCAACTGCTAAAGTAACTCTTATTAAGAATGGAGAAGATATTAGTGGGCATACGGCAACCCAAACATACAAGATGATTGAAGAGATTATGGGTGGTGACTTCCAGACATTCACCAAATTAATTTATCAATCAGTGGGTTCCAATCTAGACTTTTCTAAAAGCAACAGATGCAACACGTAAGGCTTTTCTTGTTAACTTGTTCAATCAAGAACAGTATAAAGAAATGTCGGAAACTATTAAGGCTGACCGTAAAGAAATAGCAAATACTTTAAATAATTTGCAGGGCCAAATGGCTGTAATTACGAAAATCCTTAATGGAAAGAATAATCTGGGAACTTTGCAGGAACCTGTAGAAGTACCAGAGTTTGATGAAGAGCCATTAACACAAGAACTTACTGAATCGAAAATTAAGGCGGCATTAGCCAAGTCTCAAGAGGCTAATATTACTAAATTGCGTAATTTGGACAAAGCTGTACAAGTTGCCGAACAATCTTTCGAGCCTTTTCAAAATTTGCCCGCGCCCACTGACCAAAACGAAGAGATCTCAAGTGTTACGCGTGACCTAACGATTGTGACCTCACGTGCGGGCGAAGTTAAGAAACGTTATCAGAAGTTCAAGCAAGAGGCTTCAAATACTGAATGTCCTACTTGTGGTACTCATCTGGATACAACTGCTGCTCAAAAAGCAATGGATATGGCTAGAACAGAATATGATCCTCTGTTCAAAGAGAAGCAATCTCTTGAAGCTAAGCTAGAACAGACTGAAGAAAGAACAACTTGAATACACTGCGTATACTAGAGCAAAAGATGCTTTGGATAAGGCAGTAGCAGCTAGAGACGAGTTCAAAAACTCAATGAGTGATGCTTCTTTTGAAGAACTCAATGTGCAAATCCTACAGGTGCAAATCCGACAATTAGAACAGGAAATCGCTGATGGCCGTTCTAAGGTTGCAATTGCCAAAGAGCATAATGCAAATGTCGAATTAGCCAATGCAAAATATAAAGCGAAACTAGAACAGATTGAGAAAGCTGAGGCAGAAATGTCTGAGATTATTTCCAAACTGGATGAAGTATCAGAAGCTGTTGCTGATCTCGATATTCTGATCGCCGCATTGAAAAATCTGGTAGGGTATAAGCTAGAGCATAGTGTGAAAGTATTTGAAGAACTAATTAATAAATACCTTTCTATTATGACTGGCGGTAAGTTCGCACTTGGATTTGAACTTGATGAAACAAAATTACAAGTAGTAATCTTCAATGATGGAAACCGTACCAGTATGGAGAACTGCTCTACTGGTCAGCAAAGTCGAATCAACCTAGCAACTCTGTTAGCTATTCGAATGCTGCTAACATCTATTAGTAAAGTTAATATTAATCTTCTATTCCTTGATGAAGTAATTAGCTTTATTGATACGAAAGGACTTGACACACTTGTTGAATTATTAAACGAGGAAGAAAGTCTAAATTCTATCATTGTTTCTCATGGGCATACGCATCCATTAGCTCATAAGATTACTGTCAAAAAAGATGCAGAAGGATTTTCCTACTTAGAATAAAACATGGCTGTAGATAGTAGAGAGAAAGGTAAACGTGGTGAATATCAAGTAAGAGATATTCTACGTGAGCGTACAGGTCTTGAGTGGGAACGTGTTCCTGGCTCTGGTGCTTTTGGCCAGAGCCACGGACTAAAAGGTGACATCTACCTTCCACCACAAAGCGGACACATTAGTAAATACTGCTTCGAAGTTAAGTGGTATAAAGATGATAATATATCAAGTAATTTATTTAATGTTGGTGAATCCACTCTAGAGAAGTGGTGGCAGCAGTGCTCACGTGAAGGTGAGCAGATGAACTCCAAGCCTGCATTAATATTCAAAAAAGACAGAGGACAGTGGTTAATAGCTTTGGATAGCTCAGACCCGATGGTTGACAACTTAATGGGTCGTACCCATATGGTGTTAAATAAGAAAGACATGGAAATCGTAATTGGTTTATTTGAGCCGTGGCTACATCATGCATCTGTTGAGGACTTAATTAAATAATGAGTAAATCCTGGGGAAAATTTATTGAAGAAGAGGAAGCTGAAATGGCTTCCCGTCGTAACCTAATGATTGTCGATGGAACTAACTTAGGCTTTCGCTTCAAACATAACAATAGTAAAAAACCATTTGCCTCAAGTTATGTTTCCACTATTCAATCCCTTGCAAAATCTTATTCTGCTAGAACTACAATAGTTTTAGGAGATAAGGGGAAGTCTGCATTCCGCTTAGAGCATTTACCTGAGTATAAGGGTAATCGAGATGAGAAATACTCTCAGCGTACGGAAGAGGAGAAAGCGTTAGATGAGCAGTTCTTCGAGTACCTGAGAGATGCTTTCGAGTTATGTGAAACTACATTCCCAACTTTCACTATTCGTGGCGTAGAAGCAGATGATATGGCAGCTTATATTGTTAAGCTGATAGGGCATCTATATGATCATGTTTGGCTAATTTCTACCGATGGTGACTGGGATACTTTATTAACTGATAAAGTTTCTCGCTTCTCTTTCACAACACGTCGTGAATATCATCTTCGTGATATGTATGAGCATCATAATGTTGACGATGTAGAGCAGTTTATCTCTCTAAAAAGCAATTATGGGTGATTTTAGGGGATAATATCCGAGGTGTTGAAGGTATTGGGGCAAAACGCGGGTATAATATTATTCGTGAATTTGGTAACGTTCTGGATATTATTGATCAGCTTCCACTGCCTGGAAAACAGAAATATATACAGAATTTAAATGCTTCGGAAGAATTGCTTTACCGAAATTTAATTCTGGTTGATTTACCTACCTACTGTGTGGATGCTATTGCTGCTGTAGGTCAAGACGTATTAGATAAGTTTACAAAAGATATTTTGGAGATTGCAGAACAATGATTAAAATTAAGTTAACTCATCCAGATTGTATGCCTAAGATTGGTTCAGAAGATGCCGCAGGTATGGATCTGAGAGCGTTCTTTGGTACTAACCCTGCTGCAGATTTACGTGCTATTGCACCAGGCAAATCTCTTATGATTGACACCGGTGTCGCGGTAGAAATTCCGCGAGGTTGGTTCGGTTTGGTAGTTCCTCGTAGTTCTTTAGGTAAACGTCATTTAATGATTGCAAATACCGCAGGTGTGATCGACTCAGATTATCGTGGGACTATTAAGATGAACCTGTTTTAACTACGGTTCTGAAATACAAACTCTGGAGAATTTCGAAAGACTTTGTCAGTTAGTAGTAGTACCGCACTACTCAACACATAATTTTAAAATCGTTGACAAACTAGAGGAGACTATTCGTGGAGAAGGTGGATTTGGAAGCTCAGGAAGTAAGTAATTTTGTTGATCCTAATATGGTAGGTATTGATACTAATATGCCAACCTATCAGATTAAAACTACTGAACCAGAAAAGTTTGTGCTAAGAACAGATAAAGAAGGTAATGTTACTTTCTGGGATCCTGAAGGTTTTGTAGAGCTTTGTACTAATACAGATAATGAGCAGTTAAAATTACTACTAACTATTTATAATCTTGGTATTATAGAAGGTTGTAGAAGCGAATAATAGAAAAACCCCAGTGGATTTTGTCCACTGGGGTTTCTTTTAGCTATTATCTATTTGCTAGTAGAGAGTTAACTACTAACGTTAGATCTGCAATTTGCTTTTTAAGATCAGATACTTCTGATTCTAGAGCTGTGATCCTGCTATCAGATTCCTTGCTTACCTGAACTAGCAACCCTGTAACAGCTCCATAATCTACAGAATAGAAACGCTCTTCACCCATAAGTGGTTCCCCATCTACAGTAGCGCCTGCCAATTCTGTATATCTAGTGAAGCCACTTATTGCTTCTGGAAGAACTTCCATTACTTCTTGGGCAATCACCCCGGCGTATGGCATATCATCATCCTTAAAATTATAGGTATATCCGCTAATTTTTCGGATAGATTGGGTTGCGTTTGGTATCTCCTGTATATTTTTCTTTAGATCCCTATCAGAAGTTTGATTAAACGCCCTTGCCTCAGCATTTCCGTTTATATTGAATACTCTACTTCCGTCAGAGTTTTCTTGAGCATACCATAAATATCCATTGTCAAGCTTACACTCAACAACAGTTGGTCTTCCGGTAGTGTTACCCCAAAGAAGAATAGATGCATTTCTAGCAGCAGTCATGTTATTCTCATATTTGAATTCACGACCGTTACTTCTTCTAACAGAAACACCACTACCATCAGCAAATATTCCACCGTTATAGCTGGGTGTTCTTAGTACAATATTATCAGAAACAGTAAAGTATGCTCCGACCATTTCGTTGCTAAGAGTAACACTCTTAGAAGAATCAGTCTTTCCAAAAAGCCACATTCTAGTATTATTAGCAGTTCTACCTGCTAAATAACCACTTTCAGAAGTATCATTAACACTAGATTTTAGAGTTAATGCCTCTCCATTTTTATATATAAAAATAGGGACTTTAAAATCAGCATATTGATCTGTAATTATACGATTCCATGCACCTATAGTGCCAGATTCAATACTTCTCAGATAATATCTATTACCCCTACCGGCTAGTTGAGTAGCATAGTTACCACTAAAACCTATATGTACACCGCCAAAAACAACATTGTTTTCAGGACTATTAACTTGACCCGCAATACCATAAAACTTATTGACAGTGTTATGTTGTGTATTCCAGTCTACACCAGTAGAAGATAAAATACCAGAAGGAGCTGAAAAGGTTCCATCCTTATTGAAGTTAAAGAATTGATGATTAGTACCAGCTGGGTCTCTAACAATAACTTGACCGGCATTTTCACTAGCTCTAAACTCTGCACCATATATCGTATCTCCCACTCTATACCTAGAATAGAAGGTGGCATTAGATACAGATATACCATCAGCAATAACACCATTACCCGTCGCTATAGTACCGCTGAAAGTAATCTTAGGAGCATATAAAGACAGTTCGTCCCCAACGTTCATACCATTAGAAAGAACTATACGCTCACCATTTCCTATATAATAGTTCCCTTCCGTTGTTGCTTGATAGAAACCTATACGGTTTAAAGAAAAATCAAACATAGTAAGAACATCAGTTGAATCTGTTGCAGGATTAGCGGTCCCCCATGCGTAAGTTGTATTTTTATACGTAAAGTTTGACGTTGGTACAGTTACTTCACAGAATGCAGGAACACGTAACTGGACAGGAAAACCGCGGGCCTCAATATAAATTGCAACATATCTTTCAGCATCTTTGGAGGAAGAAAGAATACATTTCATTGCAATCTCATTTCTAGCATAGTTATTGAAGTACCCATACCCACCATCTTTACGATCACTCCAACCCCCACACTTAATAAAACCATTGAAGCTACAACAGTTCATAGGATCACCGCCTGTAGAGGATCGTGTTTTTATATCAATAAAAGCACCAGACGCGTATAGTGAGCTATAAGCAAGGTCAATAATAACAGGGTAGTATTTACCATCCTCAACACCTGCAGGCGCATTAAGTGTTAGCCATTCACCACCACCTATAGAGGGTATCTGGAGGTTATTTTTTGCTTCTGATATAGATAAGCCTCCAGTACCACCTTGAGTTATAGGCAGGGCTATATGTCTTCTTAATTCTTTATCATAAGCCCCCCAATTTTTATTATCTGTAATAAAAATTTGAGCTGTACCGGCATGGTTTACTACATCTGTTTCACCCGTAGCCTGTACAAACCTATTTACCTGTAGATTTACTTTAGAAGTGACTACATCTGATAAACTTATAGCGTTACCAATAAAGTTACCGTTTATCTGGAAATTACCATCAATACTTAAACCAGCATATTTATTAGTATTAGCATCAGACTGTACGTGTAAGGTTAACCAAGCTTTATTATCCCCACGTATTTCTGAGTAAATCCTACTACGAGCTCTCTGTACCCCAGAAGTATCTCGTAAGTACTGACTAAGTATTCCGGAAGAAGCTTGTGCAGAGTCATTTTCTACAAGAAGGTTTAAGTGACCAAAAGTTGGAGAACTGCTGCGTCCTATTCCTAGGTTTGTACGAGCATCTTCAACTGTCATAGCCCCAGTACCGCCCTGTGCTACTCCTAAGGGTTGCCAACTATTTGAAGACTTGTTATAAACCCCCCATGCTCTATTATTACCAATCTCTAGATAGGTTGTATTATTACCAGCGTATAATCTTGTTTGATCATTAGCTATCTGTTCGAGTCTATTTATTCCCAGATTATTTCTAGCTTCAGCGGCCGACCTACCACCAGTACCTCCTTGTCCTATTGCAAGTGGTATATATGCTCTATTCTCTATGTCATAAGCTCCCCAAAGTTTATTGCTAGTAATAATAATTTTAGCATTATTACCTGGGTTTAATAGATGAGTCTCAGAACTAAGCTGTACAAGTCTATTCACATCATCTATTCTAGCGTGACGTGTCCACTGTGGGCCTAGATTGCTTGCCCAACGATATGTGTATAATGAGCGGGTACTCCATCCCTGAAAAATACCCATATAAGAAGGAGAGCCATCATTAGCAGATATAAAACCAGTTAAATAGGCTTCTCCTGATGCAATAGAAGGCCATCCGGGCACACCTTCACGAATACGCATAAAACCAATATATGCAGAAGGATTACCAGAAATATCCGGACAATCACGCGGTGATGCACCAAGACCGATAGAAGCTTTCATACCAGAAGCTACATTTTCAGCTTTAGTAGCAGATGCCGCCGCATTAGTTTCTGATGTTTTAGCATTAGTTTCTGATGTTTTAGCAGCGTTAGCGCTATTAGCAGCAGCAGTTTTACTATTATTAGCATTAGTCTCAGAAGTTTTAGCCGCGGAAGCAGATGCAGCAGCGTTAGTTTCTGAAGTTTTAGCTGCTGAAGCAGATGCAGCCGCAGCAGTTTTGCTACTATTAGCATTGGTTTCTGAAGTTTTAGCTGCTGTTTCACTAGCTTTTGCCTTAGTTTCTGAAGTTTTAGCAGCAGTTTCACTAGCCTTTGCATTAGTTTCTGAAGTTTTTGCAGCTTTAGCACTATTAGCAGAAGCAGTAGCAGAAGAAGCAGACTGAGTTGCAGACTGCTGAGAAGATGCCGCAGAAATTTCTGCCTCATTCTCAGAATCTTTGGCATTTAACTCTGACTGCTTAGCATTAATTTCAGATTGCTTGGCTGCAGCAGCAGATGCTTTAGAAGACTCTATAGCAGAGACTAGCTCCCCTGCGGTAATAGAGCTGATTGTATTTCCCAGAACTATAGTATATTTAGGATATTTACTTGCAGTTATACTATTCTGGTCCATAGTGACCATTTGCTGTAAGATTATTTTAGTTATAGCCATTATTGAGTTACCCCATCACTGATATAGACCTTACCTTCCATAATGCGGAAAGAGCTAGCAGCACTACCAATAGCTGTTCTGGTAATAATTACATCATAGTATCCCGCTAATCTCTGTCTAGGATTATATCTATCTCTTTCTTTGGATGCTTTGGAGGCAATAGTAGCTACTGCGCTAACAGGTAAACTTATAGATGCCACTCCTTGCTTCGCATCAACAATAGATGTAGTAAAAGATGCTAAAGTTTCAGCCCCATCTTCTAGGTTACTTTTAATAGTACCTCTTAGAGAGAAACCAGTAAGATCTACTGGTTTAGATGTAGAAGGATAAACACTATCATCCACATCCATAAATTGCATAAGTAAACCATAAGGTACATTCTCATCTACTACTAAATCAATAACTCTATTTTCTGTACTCATTATTTTACCTTATATGGATATACCCGTTTTGCAGGTCTATCTTCATTTTGTAAGATCCCTCTGGGTTAGAGGATAGTGCTGCTGCACGATCATATATAATATTTACACCTATCTGAGATAGAAAAGCATTACCAGCCACAATTTTACTTGCTGTTACTGTACCATTAACTATCATATCCCCATGTAAAACCATTGCAGGGCTAACCCATGAAGAGCCATTCCACTGCCTAGTAAACGCTGTTCCAGGAGCACCACTTTTATATTCAGTTAATACGTCATATTTAACAGGGCCACTACCGAAATTAGATGTAAAGAATGAATTAGCTTGTGAATCATTCCATGCTGTTAAATTTGCAATAGCAAGAGAATACATTCCAGGACCACGTTGTCCTGTATCTCCTGGTCTACCATCGGCACCTGGTTTACCGTCTGCTCCGGGCTTACCATCAACACCTTCTGTACCACTCCATTGAACCACATCTGACCAACTAGTTCCAGATACTAATTGATTAGTAACTGGGTCTAGAGTACCGGTAGAACAGTAAATATTTTGAGTATTAGATGTCCTATTTGGCGGAGTCTTTGACCAACCTGAAGGTGGATATGCAGGGCTTGTAGGTTTAGCAGGTAGTGAGGTTCCTAGAATATAGATAAATACTGTTTGCTTACCCTGTATACCTGTCTGTATATCAATATCACCATTTGGTGTACCAATTACAACTCCGCTAGAAATCCTTAATGTATCTCCGTCATAACGTATATACTGAGTAGCATTACCAATATCTAGTTTTGGTTTAGCAGTAGCATTATCCATGCCCATCCAAATACCGGATTTTCGTATCCCCCCTAAATTTTACCCCTGAGTATAGATTGCTGGGTTATCTTGACCAGTCAAATTAGTCATAACAAAATTAGCAGCATTTATAGTTTTAGTAATTACGCTACCATCAACGTTAACTATCTTTTTAATAGGGTCAAAAGATATTGGTGCTTTTCCATCTGCATCTAGAAGACCTATATTAATAGCACCAGTAGCAGCATCTATTAGGAAGGTTTGTTTCCATGTAGATCCATCTTTGATCTTACCCTTAATGTATGCGTAATTTACTTCTATACCAGTTTCGTTAACAAAACTATTATCTAGTGGGGTATCTTCCTTTAGTATAAAAGTTTGTACAGCAGAATTGGTAATATCCTGTTTACTTGGTCCCCAGGCAACAGATGACACTTTAAATTTATGTTCTACTTTCCATGGGAATGATATAATTGTTGCTGATTGAGCAGCACCCACGTTAATTTTTTGTGCTTTAGCCCATCCAGTTCTTGCAAACTCCGCCGAATCTATATAAGATAGAACAAACTCACGAACATTAGCACCGGCACCTCTATTCCAATCCCACTGAACACGCAAATCATAGCGTTCCTTACCATCTGCAATACGTGCTGCTTTAAATTCAATGTTAATAGGTGCGGTAGGAGGAACAAAATTATATCTAACTTCAAAAACAGTAGGATACTCATAGTATCCAGATGAGTCAATAGTAACACCATCTGGTAGGCTTATTTGACCAGAAATTCTTACTTTATAAAACCCAATAGGTACACCACCAAACATAATAGTAGGCATAAGTGCACCAACATAATATTTAACCCAGGGGTTATTGGGATTAGAATTATTTTTTAACTCTATAGTACAATAATCAGCTTCTCCAGTGGTATCAATAAAAACTATGGGTGCTCCAACACCAACATCTACTGGTTCTGATTCACATCGAGCACCAGTAATTCTAGGTGCTGATTTCATTTTAAAAGTTTGCTTATCAGATAGATTAATTCCTATCTGTGCATTAAGAAGTTCAGAGTCTATTATGGAATCATAAAATGCACCCTGAACTTCATAAGTTGTTGTAGGTTTTAGATTATTAATAGTTACAGAGAAAGTATCAACACCCGTGAAGTCTCTACGAGTAATATTACTACCTTCCTTTAGCCAAAAAGATCTGCCTATAACGTCATAATCTGAGTAAATAGAATGCTGGATATACGCCAACGTATATCCAGTTAAAACGCTATTTAAGACCATTTTAGCTGGTGCATTATTTGAGATCATTTAAATAGTAGCCCAACTAACAGATTGTTCCCCACTTTCCCCTTCAGCTCGTATCCTAAATCGTAACTTACGATTGATACCTAGAGCACCTGAGTTTAGCAAAGCAAAATCCGCCTTATTATATGTTAATAGATAATCATAAGTATAGACATCTTCTATTCTAACACTACGAAGCATTCTATCTTGAGAATCATAAATTTCCAGAGTATAATAGATTTCAGGAATTATCTCCTCCTCTGGAATCTTATCCCAAGCAAGTTTGACATCTGGACCAACAAATTCAGTCACATCTCCTGAAGCAGTATTGACAACTCTAAAGTTACTAACTACGCTCAAGTTCTTTGCTGAGTTAAGGTCTACAGATAGTGTAACTGGAGAACTACGTCTACCATTAATATCTACTGCTCGTAGCTCAAAAATAGCTAAACCAGCAGGTTCTCCTATAATCTCCTGAACCATTCTTTCATTAGGCTTATTTTCCAGTTGCTGAACTATGTATGGATCAACATGTCCAGAATGCGCGATAGAATAATACACTACATTATTAGTAAGACTAGGAAGCCAGGATAGCTCACCATTCTTACCTATAGCACCAACTAGGCCACCTGGGGTAGGAGTATATTTAAAGTCTCTAGGAGGCAGAACGTTATTACTAATATCAGGGATATCATTACCACTATTATCTACTTGTTCAGAGTTAATAAATACATCTTCTCCATACTCCTGAAGAATTAGATTAATTTTACCATCACGGGTATTTTCTACTTCGTCAACCAAGAAGAACTTGTCTTTCCAGCCATAACGCTCATATGTGAAAGCAATAGGATCATTAGGCTCTATACCTATAAATTTATATGGTACGGAAAAACTTAAAGTACGCGAGTATCTAGATTTCTTAAGTTCTCTATCTGCATAGCTTCTAGCAGTGTAGTAATTAGTAATATTAGCAAAAGATAGTTGAAGCTTTTTATCTAAACCCTTATCCTGCTCTTTAAACTTAGAATTGTAGAACGTAATAGAGTTTGTTTTCCAGCTTAACGCAGGGTCTACTAAAGATGCCTGTACTGAGTTAAACTTATTCCTACCGGTAGTGTCAGATAAGTCTAAGTCACCATAAGTGTCTAGAAAACCTATTTTTAATGGAGTTGTAGAATGTTTTTCTACTGTTATTCTATATTCACCTGATAGGTTATTTATAGCCCCACCAAAGGATTCTAGTATACCTTGAACGTTTTTAAAAAACTGATTCAGAGGTATCTAGTATGGTGTTTAATTGAACTACTTGACGATGTTCGGATATAGAGTCACCCCACCCAACATAGCGCCAGTAAGGTTGCCAACTAACCTGGTAGGACTCATCAATTATATCAAGTATTTTTGCTTCTGATATTACTTTTTGTAGTGGAAACTGATCTAAGGTTATATTAGCCCCATAACGATCTGAGGTCAGGTAATCCATAAGTTGCCAGATACCATTTAGACTAGTTTTATCTGCTTTTACAGTACCATCAGAATTGTATACTTTAATCTTCTTACCCTGTACTTCTGCACTGATTTCAGGAATTTCAGTCCTATTCTCATTAATAGTAAATCTAACTATAGCATAAGCTGTATCTAATAACTTATAACGAGAATCCCAGTATTCCGGTCCGTTGCCGTTTTGATTCTGTAGGTAAAATCCTTTTTTCTTAGCAATATCTACAAGTACTTGTGCAGCAGTCTGGTCCGGTTTTCCATGAAAGGTCCAGATTCTTATATCTCCATTACCATCATTATACTTGTATTCTTGTCCATGAATAGAAGGCTGAGAGGTACTTGTACCAGCAGCTAGACGGTGCATTGTATCACCAACTATCTTTTTACGTCCAAAACAAGTTCTAGCATCAGAGTCTGTTTCATCAAAACATATCATAGGACTATCTCCGATATAGAAATCTAAGAACCCATCTATCTCACCTTCTGCAAAAGCATATACTACATATACTATATTAGGATTGTTTAGTTCCGTATCCGCAAAAATAGGTATACCAGGAATTTTCTGAACACCATATACTACGGGTATAAATTTAGCAGCTAAGTTAAAGTCTAAGTCAACTTCTTTAGTTACAGTCTCATAGTATTTTTTAAGGCTATAGCTTCTAGATAATCCAAATAACTTTTCTTAGTACTGTAATTTGTATCTTTCCTCTTTAACTTGGTATTTAGCTAAGATAGTTGTACTCTTATTAGAGTGGAAGAATCCATAGTCTTCTTGGTACTCAGGACGTTTAGCACCATTTGATGGCTGAAGAGTTCCACTAACAACTTCAAGACCTCTATGAGATGCATCATCTGTATACCTGCCGTTTACTCTATCAAAATCGTAGAACTGATTGGAACAGTTCCAGGTAATAACTGATGTACCTATTCCGGAAGTATTAACGTTATCTTTTATTCCTCCTCCAGTAATTCTACCACGGAAGAATAATAAAGGGCCGTTTGTATCAGGGTCTACTGAAGAATATTTCCTTCTTCATCAATTATTGCCTGATGGATAGATATACTTCTATCTAGGAAAGATACTCCATTTTGAACTAGCTTTAATACCTCATCTTCGGCAGTACCAGTTATTGTAAAAGATAAACTACCAATAGATAATTGACGATTCTGTTTATGGGAGCTTATACTTTTTACTTTACCTGATCTGTACAAAATACCATTATATGTAACATCTCTAAAATAGTCTGTCAGGTATATATAAGTAGCTGCGGAACCAGATGAACTT
>CYGL01000504.1_pt1 | contig 15154 bp, 30 predicted proteins | sample 485531 | NCBI WGS metagenome assembly CYGL01 (sample SAMEA3497897, study PRJEB9818) | human gut metagenome | reverse complement strand
GCACAATGTCTTGAGCCTACGCAGTTTCACGGTCTGCGCTCGCTGTTCCCTGCCGCACACGGGGCAGGTGACCCACTGGTCACTGGGGCCTGCGGTGAGCATGGTCTCGCATAGTTCGCAGGTTCCTATCTCGCGGCGTTGCTCCGGCGGGTCCAGCGCAGCATCGACTTTGCGTGCGATGCCGTCAACGACGTGCATGTAGAAGCCCGCGTCCGCGAACGTGGCGAGCCTGGGGTGGCCTGCGCATGCGATGAGCGTGGCCTTCAGATCCTCGTTGCGTTTGTCCTTGCGCCAGTCCAAAGCGTCGATACCGTCGAGGCAACGCCATAGTTCACGAGCCGTGGCGTCGAGCATATCAATCAGGTCGAGCACGTCCAAGCGTATCGGCGTCGGGGGAGTGGCCGTCTGGATGCGCACGGGCGAATGCCCGCCCGGATGCAATGTCGCGTCGAGGCTGTCATGCAATGGCGTGACGTCACGCGCCAATCGCAGGAGCGTGCCGGCGAAGCGCAGCTCGCACGCCGTGCACAGCGCGTACCCGTTTTCGATTATGGTGTTGCAGTTCTGGCAGTTCACGAAACCCCTCCACATCGGCTAAACTGGTTGCTTGCTGACATGCCCTCCGCCTCGTGTGGAGGGTTTCGTTTTTATCTGGTATTTCAGTTCATTCCTCGAACAGCGGCGGTTCGATGAACTCGACCTTGCATGGCGGTTTCGGCCGGCCGTCGCCCTCGCGGATGATCGCGCGCACCTCCTCCAACGGCAGACCCAATTGACGGGCCGTATCCGTCGCGCCGTAGCCGCGCCCATGCCATGCGAGCACCTTGTCGCGTATCGCCTGACTCGTCACTTCGCAACACCTCCCGTGTGCGGGTCAATCAAATCGCATGACATGGCATCGATGCGCTCGCCGGTCTTGGCTTCGATGCACAGGCGGCGCACATCGCCGGTGGTTTCGACCCGTTGGATGATGGTCTGTTCCGGTGCCGGGGTCGTAGCCGCGTAGGCGGTGAGGCCGATGACGGCCAGCACCATCGCGACGATGACGGCGCCGACGATGGTGAAGACGAGCCCGATGGCGGGCTCGATGCTCCATTTCTCACGAGTCATGCTTTCCCCTCCTTGTATGGGTTATGCGGGTCGTTGAACAATTCCGATGAGCCGGCTTTGAATCCTTCGGCCCATGCTCTCTCGGCTGTCCGCCGGTCATGTTCTCGCAGCCATTCCTGGTATGCTTCGCGTCCCTCTTCGACGGTGGACTGGCCTGTACCGAAGCAACTCAATTCGACGGCGGATTGGACCAAATCGTCATACACTCGTGGTTTCATTCCTCCACCTCGGTTTCCTCGCCGTACCAGAATGGTTTCTCACTGCTCATGGTTGTTCTCCTTCTTTTCGTTCGCTGCGAGCGCATCCAGCAGATCGCATTCGGCGAGCATGAGATGCGCCTGGGCGCGGGTCATTGATTTCAACGTCTTCGAGTCGGCGCCGGCCATCCAGCCGAGAGCATTCACTTTCTCTTCGAGCAGGTGGGTCTGCGTCGCGAGATCACGCAATCGTTCAGCAAGCAGTGCGGTCATCGGTTCTCCTTTCCCCATGCCGGCGAGCGCCGGCGTTGTTTCTTTTTGGTTGTTGGTGTTTTATTGGTTTTCGTTGTGTGTGGGGCGAGTAGAGGTGGCCTCGTTGGATGCCTTTGTTGCCTTCTTGCCAGCCGTGTTGGAGTGCGGTTTGGATGGCGGTGTTGGTGTCGTGGATGTTGAGCCATTCGTTGTCCATGTCGGGGCCGGTGTAGTCGCCGTCTGCTGTGATGTCTCCGGTGTCCTGGTTTTCCCGGAATTCGAGGCTGTTGTTGCACCCGATGGCGTCGCAGTGGATTTCCCAGACGCGTGTTTCGGTGGTTTCGGTGACGATTCGTGTGGTGGAGTCTGTGTAGGTTTTGACGCTCATTGGTGTTCCTTTGCTTGTTTCCTCTGCTCGTAGCGGCGTTTCATTTCGCGGAATTCATTGGGATGCTCCTGCTGCCATCGATGCTGGTAGGCGTTGACCCGCTTGCGGTATGCGGGATCGTGTTTGCGTCTCCATTTGAGGTGGCAGTTGATGCATAAACCGTCCATGCGGATGTGTCGGCGAGCGCTGCTGATGTCGCAGATCAGGCAATGCTTGTCGTCGTTTTCGTCTGCGGGCCGGAGGTGGTGGGGTTCGAGGTTCAACCGGCATCGGTGGATGTACTCGTCCAGGTCGTTCATGGTTTCGTCTTCCTCTCGCCTTGCCTCGCCTTCCTTCGTCTCAGGTTCTCCTTGCATTGGCTGCACATGATCGGGGTGCCGGCGTGCGGCCTGCATTCCTTGCCGCATGCCTGGCAGTGGACGGGTGTTCTGGCGGGTGGGGCGGATGGCTTGATCTGTCCCGTTTCGGCCGTCGACCTCAACGCCCATTCCAATTGGCTGAGGTCACGGGTCTTGCATGCGTGGCATACCGTGCCCGCCGTCATGTTCGACAATCCCGTGCCGGCGAGTGATTCCCACAACGCCCAGACGGCCGTATACAGGTCCTCGCCGCCCTTGAGCCTTGCGTAGAGCGGGCTGTCGAGAATCGTCCTGGCCGTCGCCTTGTGCGATCTGGCGTCCGTCTTCATGCGTTGGCGTTGCTTCCTGTTCGTCTGTTCGAAGGTCATGTTTTCTCTCTTCCCCAGCCGGCGAGCGCCGGCGTGCGTCGAATTTCGGCTGGTTGCCTATCGTGGGTTGCCGTCTCGGTCGCAGAGCGTGTATCCGCCCTGGTTGTCGAGGAGCAGCCAGCCTCGGTGTGCGTCATAGACGGGGATGTTTTCGGGGTGGTCTTCGCCCATGCTGACGATCCACCCGTATTCCATGGCCGTTTTTGGATGGTTGTGTACCCAGCCGTGGCAGCCGGTGGTGCCGGAGCCGCACAGGTGGATGAGGTTCGATGGCAGGTGGAGTCCGGGGAACGGGTGGCTGCGCATGTGCCGGTGGTGGAGGCTGTGGCCGCTCCAGATGTGGTCCAGCTCGTTGCCGCATCGCAGGCACCGGTAGTGGTCGCGTCTGGCGGTCAGCCGGTGTGTTTCTCTTGTGGGGTTGGTGCGGCTCATTTGACCAGTTCCAGCCATTCGACGTATTCGTGGATGTCCGTGTCCAGGCAATCCTTGACGCGATGTGTTTTCGGCTCCGTGTAATGCTCGTAAGGGTCGGCTCCCAACGCGGTTTGCGTCAAACGGATGGCCGTCATGTCCAAAGACCGGTAGGAGAGCATGCGGTGGAAACGCCCCCACTGGTCCTCGGCGAACAGGTAATGTTCCAGGAACGGCAGATCGAAGCCCATCATGTTCGTCCCCGCTGGATGCAGCACATGCGTTTCCGCCATCGACTGCGTGAAATCGATGACCGCGAGCGCCACACGAGCCGTGGAGCATAGGTTCGGGGCTGGCGTCGATGACCTCATCGATCAGGCCGTTCGCCTCATGCGTTTTGTGGGCGAAAGCGAAGCTCCTGTCGGTCGGCAGCACACCGGGTTTGATGACCGACTCGAAGCGCGCGTGCTCGGTTTTCGCGTCCATGCTCGTGCACCTCAACCCGATTTCCAGCATCAGGTCGGTACGTGGATCCGTACCCGTGGTCTCGATATCCACCCACAAGAGGGCTTCGGTTTTCCTGGTCATGCGATTTCCTCCAGTTCGTCAGGGTGCAGGCCGAGTGCGGCGAGCGCCTCATCGTTGGTTTTTCCTTGGTTGAGCAGGTCGGCGAGACGGCAACTCGTGTCGTCGGGTCCGACTTCCATGGCGATATCGGCGGTCCGGTGCAGGAGATCGAGCACGTGCCGGCATCGCCACGTGTGCTGATGCTGTTTCGGTTGGGGCGCTGGTGTGGCGGGTGTGCCGTACCCGTTTTCGGCCCCGTGTTGGAGCCACAGGCGAAAGTCCGCATCGATGCTGCCTTTGGGGATGCGGTCGTGGGAAAGCCTGTGGTCGCGGTATTTGCGTAGTTCCGCGTCGAGATCGAGCCCGTATTCGGAGGCGAGCTTCCTTGTGGCTTCGTCCGGCCGGTATTCGGCGAGCGCCTTGATTCGGTTGGTGTCGGTTTTGCTCGCGGGCGCGTTCTCTCTCGTTTCTCTCGTTTCTATCGGATTAATCGTATTGTGTGCAACCATGCTTTCACCCCTGTTGCACCCCAGCTGCACCCCAGTTTCACCCCTGTTGCACCCCAGCTGCACCCCAGAATCGGAGGTAGCCAATACGGGCGTTTCAGAAGTAGCCGCAGAAGCCGTGTCGGTGTCGGTGATTTCGACCGCATCAGACTGGGGTGCAAAATCTGCGTGTCTGCGCGTCATGCACAGGTCATACACCACCGGCCTGCGATTCGGAGCCAGATAGGAGACAAGCTTCTGGTTGCCCGCGCGGATAAGCCCAAGGTTCTTCAGGTTCGCGAGCTTGGTCTGCACCGTACGCTTCGAAATGCCGGCCAGTTCGGCCAGCTTCCCATTGCTCTTCGCGAAACCACGCCCGTAATCGTCGGTATTGTCCGCGATGATAAGCAGCAGTCGCAACTCCACCGCATCCAACGTCTTCGGCGTCTCATACAACGCCCACGTAGTTGCCTTCAGACTCACAGTTCGGCCCCCCTTATCCTGATCTCGGTCACATGACACGACTCGTCCAACAGGTGCAGCATGTCCATGAGCATCATCGGCGTGACCCCCGCACCCACCTCGGGCCGTGAATCAACCACCACACGCTCCACGGACACCGGCGGATCATCACCGTTCCGCACCGTCAGACAAACCCTCGTATTCATTTCCTGCCTCCAATCCACCCGACCAGCACCGCCAACACGACAACGATGCAGGCCAGAACGATTTCGCTCACAGTTCCAAGCCCTTGCGTTCCGCGTCCGACACCGTGTAGCCGGCCGATTCCAACACCGCGTAGTAGGCGTTGAGCATCGGGCCGTCATATCTGCCGCGTGCGTCGCTCCTGTCCCACGTGTCCACGGTGATGGCTGCCTCGATGTGCGCGAACAGGAGCAAGGCGAGCTCCCGCGTAGGGTTGGCCTGCTGGCGACGGCGAAGCTCTTTGCCGTTCTCGTCCGTGTTGAACCACAACGGATCGTCGTCCTCCGGGTTGGCGGGCGACGGCAGCGGTTTCGTCATTCCGGAATATGCGGTGAGCGCGTCCGTCCACCCGTAGTCGAAATCAGACACCGGCCTTATCTTCCCTTCGCCGATTCCCATGATTGAGATGAGGCATAGGCGTTCCGAAAGTTCACGCAGCATGTCCTTCTTCATGCCGGGGACATGCTCATGGATCCATTCGATGCGCAGGCGTTCCGCGGTGTCGGTGAACTCCCTGAGCTTCGCCTTGCGTTCCTTCTCCCTGCGTTTCTCTTCGTCCTTGGCCTTGTGTTTCGCCGTATCCTCGGTCTCTTCCTGTTGCGGGATTAGCTCGTATACGGCGATGCCGTTTTCCAGAATGCACAGCACCACTTCCTGCTTGTGTTCCGTACGCCATGCCTGCCACTGCTTCGCGAACGATGCGCGCGCATCATAGACGAAACTGTTGCGCGCGAACCTGTAGCCGTTTGGCGTCTGCCAGGATTGTGCCGGCTTCAGCTTTTTATCCAACAAGGGAAGATTGTTCGACTCCATCCACAGGCGTGCGGCCTCCATCCACTTCGCCGTCTCACGACGGGTACGCAGGTTGTCCAGCTTCCACTGCCAGTTCGGGGTGCCAGCGAACGACAGCAGTTCCTTCTGCGTGTCCTCGTCGCCGTCGAACTCGGTGACGGCCTCCAAATCGGACAATGAGAGCTGCGCGAAATCCTTGGAAGCGTCACGCACCGACTGGGGGATGGCGGCTATCTTCAACCGGCCGCGCACCAGGCGTGTGCTGCGGCCGGTCTGCTCGGCCATCTCCTTGACCTTCACACCCAAATCCAACAATCCCTGATAGCCGTCGGCCTCCTCCAACGGGGTCAGATCACAACGCTGCGTGTTCTCCACAAGCATCAGGGCGCGCTCGTCGCGTTCGCTCATGGATTCGATGCGGCACGGCACCGTTTCCAAGCCCGCGAGCTTCGCGGCCGCGAGCCTGCGATGCCCGATCACCACGCGATACAGGGGCTTGCCCTCGGGAGACTTGCTGTCGGTCGGGGTGACCAGCAGCTCCTGTTTGATGCCCTGCGCCCTGATGCTGTCCGCCAGCTCCTCCACATCGCCCACGTCCCTGCGCGGGTTATGCGGGTTCGGCATCAATTGCGATACCGGAATGTCCACGATGGTGATGGCCATGATATTCCTCCTTTGCCTAGAATTCGGGGTCCGCGTCGAAACCGTCGGACGGTGGCGTCGGTTGCGGCGCAGCCCACGGGTCCGGTTCCTGCGACTGCTGTTGCTGGTTGAATGGGTCGGTGGCGGGTGGTTGCGGCGCGGCCTGCTGCCAGCCCGACTGTTGCGGATTGCCGTAAGTGGATCCACCCGAATACGACTGGCCCTGCTGGACGCCGTTGGACTTGGATTGCCTGACCACGGCCGCGACCGCATACCGCAGGCTCGGACCTATCTCGTCGACCTGCAATTCCACGATCGTGCGGTTCGACCCGTCCTGCGCCTGATAGGAACGTTGCTGCAGACGGCCCATCACGATCACGCGTGTGCCCTTCTTCAGGGACTGCGCGCAATGGTTGGCCAGATCACGCCACGCGCTGCAGCGCAGGAACAACGCCTGCCCGTCCTCGTACTGGTTGGTCTGGCGGTTCCAGATTCTCGGTGTGGACGCGATGGTGAACCCGCAGACGACGACGCCGCTGGCGATGGTGCGCAGCTCGGGGTCGGCGGTCAGGTTGCCGACGATCGTGATGACTGTCTCGCCCGCCATGTTCATACCTCCTTCGAATCGTTCGACGGCTTGCGTTTCCACAGGCACACCGCCGATATCGCGCGCCGGCCACGGTCGACCACCACGTCGACCGAACCGGGGCGGCAATATGGTCAGCGGCCATGCGTCCGCGCGATTCAGATGCTGGATGACCTCGAGCAGGCTGTCCAATAGTTCGCCGGCGCCCATGCGCATGCCCGCGGCGTCGAGCGGCCATTCGAACAGGCTTTCGCCTTCCTCCCGATAGTCGTAATCATCCGGCTGGCTCGTCATCGATGCTCCTTCGCTCACGCGGCGACCGTCTGCTGCTGGAGACCGTTGCGCTCTCCCCATGCGATCACCTCCCTGACCGGGTAGGCGACGCGGCGGGTATCGCGTTTGCGGTGCTCGCGTTTGCCGCCGAGCTTGACGAATTTCGGGCCTTCGCCCCGGTATCTCCATACGCCGAGCGTGCCCACGGTAGGCGAACCCCCGAAATAGGCGCTCACCTTGTCTGCCTTCCAGTAGGCGACGCCGTCCTGGACGATGTCGGGCGGAATCATGGCGCTCATGGTGGTATCCTTTCTCCTGTAGCTGTTTTGCTTCGCCCACGTTGCCGCGTGGGCTTTTTCTTTCCCCGCAGGGCAGTGGACCGTGCCGAATCGAACGGCTTCCCGCCGTTTGCCGCGCGTACATGACACCGCGCGATCTCCGGCGGGGGCGAACCTGCCGGCCCCGCGCGCCGCACCAGCTGGGGAAGGGTGCGGCGCGATGGTGTTAGCGACTGTCCTTGTCGATTGCCGGGGAAGGAAGAACCCCGGCAAGCCTTTATTCGACTCCCGCCTCGCTTGCCACGAGGCACAGGAGCCGCAGGGGGACTCCCAGGAACGCGACCAGCGAGCAGACGCCGTTGGCGAGGGGAGTGGCACAAGCCAAGTGCGTCATCAGCCAGACAAGGCAGACCACGAACGCGACGGCGCAGATTGCCAGCCCGCGCATGAACCGTTTCGACGGGCCGCCGTCGGCCTTGCGATAGCCGCTCGCGTGGTGGCCGTATTCCTTGGTGTTCATGGTTCGCCTCACTTGGGTTGGATGAGGGTGTTGGAGCCCTCGGGTGTGACGATCAGCTGGTCGGCGTTCTTCAAAGCGTCGATGTAATGCTGCCGGAGCACGTTGTCGGTCAGGGAATCGTTCAGCACCTTGTTCGCGTCGGCCTCGCCCTGCGCCTTGATGCGTTTGGTCTCGGCCTTGGTCTTCTCGACCTCCTGCTCGTTCAACGCCTTCTGCTTGTCGATCTCGGCGGCCTGCGCCTCCGCGTACTTCGAGGTGATGGACTGCGGGTAGCGAACCTCCTGCACCGACACCTGCTCGACGCGCAGACCCATGCCCTTCCATTTCGCGGTCAACGCCTTCTGGATGGCGGCGGTGTACTTGCTGCGGTCGGTCAACAATTGGATGGTGTCGAATCGGCCGGAGACCTCGCGAGGCACGCTGCGCACGTCGACAGCGGCCACGCTTTTGACGAACGTGGTCTGCTTGCCGTATTCCGAGTAGAGCATTCATCGCGGCGGACGGTTCGAGCGAATAGTTGACCTGAATGTCGATGTTCGCGCTGGCACCGCTACGGTCGTTGACCGTGATCTCCTTGCCTTCCGCGCTGCCGCCGTCGTACTTGTAGTCGGTGTCCTTGAAGAAGTTGATGAGGTTGTTGCGCGTATCGTATTTGATGACCGACTGCCACGGCGCCTTCGCATGGAAGCCCGCGTTCTCCGCATGACCGGCGACGGAGCCGCCCATGTTGCGGATGACGGCCACCTCGCCTACGTCCAGCGAGTATAGGCATGCCGGAATCATCAACAGTGCGGCGACGATGATGGGAATGAAGCCGAAACCGGCTCCGTCGCCACCGTTGGCGAGTGCGACGGCTATCATGCCGACTCCGATGAGCAGGAGTATTACGGCGAGTATGAACCAGATCATTTTTGTGTTCCTTTCGACAATGCGAACGAGAGCATGACGGGCGAACAGCACATGAAGCCTGCGAGAATGCTCCACGGGCCCGCATAGGGTTGCAGTGAGAGAATCAGGAACCCTGTCGCCGCCAACGTCAGACAAGTGATTGTCTTCGTGTTCTCATGCCGGTGCCGGCTTTCATCAGGTGAATGCTGCCAGCCGGAGCAGTGAGCCCCATACGTTTTCCTGTTCATGACATGTCCTTTCCTCGTGGCCGGACTCGGATTCGAACCGAGAACGCCCTTGCCGCCACTGTGCTGCAATGTTGACCAACTGTGAGAGATGGAGATGACGAGTCCTCTGGTTTTTCCCGGTGGTGGCGGTGCGTGTCCAGACACCCCGAAGGGTTCCGGCCGATGGTTGCCGCAGCAGATCGCAGTATGGTATTTATTTGCCTGTAGTCGATAGGTGGATAAAAAACGACCCACTGCGGCAGGACTTGTTATTCCTCGTTCTTCTCGTCGGCGCAGTCGGCCAGGTCTTCAAGGGCCTTGGCGGCGAAACGCGCCTGACTTGGAGTGAGGGGGCGGGCACCGTAATCGGTGTCGATTTCCGCGTTGATAAGACCTTCGGCAGTGACGTTGCCGGTGAAGTATTCACGGGTGTGACGTTCCTCGACCACGAGCTTCTGGGAAAGGTTACGATTTTGGCTGACCATTGTTTTCTCTTTCTTGTGAATATCGTTTAAAGGCCCTTTCGGATTAGGCTTGTAATCGCCAAACCACATGCCAAACCCGAAAGGAAGAATGAAAAATGACCGACATCGACGCGCTTCAAAAAGCGGCTCGGGAGATCAGGGGAGACATGAGCTTCCTGAACGCCTCCAACAACGCCGAGACCTGGCTGAGACACATCAAAACGTCGATGGACTCCACAGCCAAGGCCATTGACGTTATCACCGCCAACCAGCGCGAGCTTTCCGACCGTCTGGACAAACTCGGAGTCTGACTCACGACGCTTGGCTTGTTCTCCCCAGATTTCCGCCAACTGCGCGGAGATTTGGGGAAGCCCGGTTTCCACGATCTGAGCCATCCACGTGTTGAGAATGTTCAGCTCGTTGGCAACACGCTCCGACGAATCCGAGACATACGAATAGTTGCCGTCACTCATATCGCCACCTGCCTATCGGGTTAAGTTCCTTCGGAAGGATTCGGCCTCGGCCTTATCCGCCATATCATTGAGTGCTTTCGCTATCTCGCGGGCCTGTTCCGGGGTCAGTTTTTTCGCATACGGAAAGCGGTGCCGTCACCTTTACGTATCCCGGATGCGCCTCACCTTTGAAAATGTGGGCCTCAAAGGTCTTCGTGACATCCGCCTCCAACGGGTCGTACATCACCTTGCCGATAGCAGGGGAGTCATAGACATGTTCCCCATGCTCATTGGTCTTGGACTTAGTCTTGTACATGATTCTTCGATTCGTATCGGTCCATCATCAGACGAACGTTGCGGCAAGGCGTCTTCCATGATGCTTGCGAGGCTTGCTCGCGTTCGTCTACTCCACCGGGGTTCTCCGGCCAGTAACTGTCCACGAGGGCGATGAAGTCCTTGGCGAAGCTCCTGAGCTTGCGCATATCCGGTACGATCTCCACTCCTACCTTTCCGCTGTAAATCTCAGGGGCTTCATTCTTCGCCTCGTTGGCTGCTGGGCTACGATTTGATGTGTTCATGGTGTTCTCTTTCGGAGAGGAGGTGAATATGGAGTATTGGAGTAGGCCCGTGCTGGTCGGTCGTCGCGAATGGCGGTTGGTCAACGTGAGCGGAAAGCAGCTCACCGTGGAAGCCGTCAAATCGTTCGATGGGGTGTCTAAGCCGTTCCTCGTGGTGGAAGGTGGACCACATCAGACGATTCCGGACGGTGAGGCCATTCTGGTCAAGTTCAGGGCGACGAACCTGCGGAACTCGTTCACTGGTTTGATTCTGTCGGGCGTAGACGGGGCAGGACTTCCGTGGACGGTTCAATATCCGGTACGTTCCTGACCGCCCCGGTTTGAATCATGTCCAGCCAGTCCAGCAGTCGCTGGTTATCAAGGAACCGTACACAGCCGAAGGTGGCATACGCCGCGTTCCCGTGGTCCAGGTCGATAACCAGCGGCACGTCTTGGCTGGAAGCCAGTATCGACGGGTCGATGTTCAGGAGTTTCCCAATCGCGGTTGCATTGGATAGGCCGTCCCCGGTGATTTCCAATGTTTCGACGTCTCCATCTTCAATCAGCGTTTTCAGCCCGTGAATGATCAGGGGAGGGGAAGGGCCGTTGAGGTCAAGCTGCATCTTCATGCTGTTACCTCCAATACAGGAGACTTAGAAAGGCGCTGCTCAGCTTCTGGCTTGGGAGACTCAGAAGGGGGAATCGACCGCATAATCTGTCGTTCCTCTTCTGCGGCAATCGCAATGTCAACAGCAGAGCCCCAACCGAGGAGAGGGGCAATGCGGTCCATTACCTTGGCGTTCCAAGAGCTTTTGCCGGTCATGTAATGACTGAGCACTGTCTGATCGATATTCAGTTCGGACGCGAGCTGATACTGCTTCTTCTTGATTCGCAGAAGGCGTACCGATATTGCCTGCGAGATGAATGCGTTGGTGTCCATGAAGTCTCCGTATCTTATATACGATATTTAACAATGTGTCTGTACCGTATTCCGATTTGCTTGTTACAACTATATATCTTATTTAAGATATGTCAAAGAACGACACGCCCGACAAGATATGTTATATGAGATATACTGTTTGTTATGAACGCAAAAATCTCAAACACAGATATCGCAATAGGTGCATACCTTGACGCGAGAATGAAGGACAAGCATCTCACTCAGATGGATATCGCAAAAGCGATAGGCAGAAAGGCCCAGTCCTATGTCAGCGATCGGCTGACGGGAAAAAAGTCATTCCTGATTTCCGAGCTGGATATCATTGCGCCGATGGTCGGACTTCCTGATTCCCTTGCCCTCATAGCCGCTTCGGTGGGCCGCAGGCGAGTCGAATAGTGTTAGACTAGCTCATGTCGCGCCTCCTTCTGGTGGTGTGGCAATGCTGAGAGGTTCGCCGGTTCTTCGCGGGATGGGCGGACCTCTTTTTCGTTCCCGTTGATTCGAGCAAGGTTCATCTCAGACGGCGGTTCCGTCAATCCGATAGAACATTTGTTCGATTGCATGATTCTGATTATGCACCAGATATTGGATAACCGCAATTCAGATGTTCTCCGTTCAAGCCAAATAATGATAGTATCGCTCATACGGAGAGAATGGGTTTCGGCAAGGGGACGTGGTGTCTAGTCAATCAAAAACATACGAATGCTCGCCACAACTGATTAAGACGGCAATCGATTCCCTACTTAAATCAGGGCCGTATTCTCCTCTCGTCTTGGTTAAGCAAGGTACTGATATAGGAGCTCGCTCGTCCTTTGGAAGCAAATTGCGGATAAGGGTGAAAGATCATGAGGTCATCGTCTATCTCATCAAAGAAGGCGAGGATGGAGACAGAGTTCTTAGCGTGTTCTTCCATGACCTGAGCAGAAGAATCTCCCAAATAGAGAAGCATCAGGTGAAACAGCAGGCGAATGCCGCCAAGACTCAACCCAGCACCACTAAGCCCGCGTCTTCTACTGCCGCGACTGAGGTTAAGGGGTCGAAGCCGGAGAAGGATGATCTTGTCGAGAAATCCATTGAAGCCGCGAGTCGTGCAGTGAACAGGATTCCGGCACCGCTTTTCGCGGTATTCATGGTGCTGGCATTGGTATTGGTCGCGCTAATCGCCTTCTTCATGGGCTGGCAAGGCGGATACGATTCTCGTGATCCGGTGGAGCAGCCCGAATACACGAAGATGATCGACGCCCATAAAGAGGAAGTCCGGAACCTCAACAGTAAGATATCTGACTTGCAGTCAATTGTGATTGACAATCAGAAGCGGATAGATGAGCTCAAACCCTACAAGGATGAGTACGACAGCAAGAAGGCTGAACTCGATAAAAGGCAATCGGATTTGGATAGTCGGTCATCTGAGCTTGACTCACGCGAGAACGCGGTAAAGCAACGGGAGGACGCCGCGGCAGCGGCTTCGACGTCAACCAATTCGGGCTCATCTTATTCCTCCGACGACTCCTCGACCGGTTGGGCGTATTACAAGAACTGTTCAGCAGCGCGAGCTGCCGGCGCCGCGCCATTGTATCGGGGCCAGCCGGGCTATCGTTCGTCATTGGACCGTGACGGTGACGGAATTGCCTGCGAATAGCACTAAATAAGTAGAATATGAAGAACCAACCCAATGAAGAGAAGGGGATAATAATGAGCGAGCCACAGCAACAACCCGTACCGGCCCCATCGCACAAGACTGAAGGCAAGGGTACCGTCACCCTGAAATGGTGGCAGCTTCTGGTTGCGGCGATTGTCGTGGTGGCGCTGTCGGTAGGAGTTGCCGTTGCCGTGAACACAGCAATCCGCAATAATACTGATGAAGCCGCCTCGTCCAAGGACTACAAGAAACCGGAAAAGGCAAAACCTCAGCAAACGGAGAAGCCCAAGACAAGCAGCCGAGGCAACCTCATCAAACGAATAGGCGACACTGCCAGCATCTATAAGAGTCAGGCAGACAAAACCCTACTCGCTTCATGGACCGTAACCAACATAACCCTTGACGCACCATGCGTCCCGGCTTACGAAGGAGCTGAAACAAGCCCTGCAAACGGTCATTTCGTCGTTCTGGACATCACCGTTGAAACAACTTCCGATTTTGATTCGGATTCCTATGGGCCTTTGGGACTGGGCGCTCCCGGCTATTGGACGTATATTCAAAATGATGGCACCCAGTGGAACGGCAATCTCGATGGAACCAGTTCAAAGATAACAACCTACACATGCCTACCCGAAAATCAGCGGCTTCCCCAGATAATAGGCCAAGGGGTGAAGGCTCAAGGCAAGGTGCTGTTTGATCTTCCGTCAACGGATGGATACTTGGTCTATGGCAATGAGAGCGGACATGGCTGGGAATATCCTTTAGCTGGACATGCCAGTGCCTGATTCCACAGCATAATGGCATTAATGGTCCCGTTCTCCTGTATCGGAGGACGGGACCATTTTGTATACCACTACAATATGATGGTCAGGTGTGTTTCCTAGTGGAGGGCCATACCTCATGGTTCGGGTCCCACCAGAGAATGTGAAACTCGTTGCCTACAAGGAAACCGTACAGGCGTTCGGTTCCACCCAATCGGAACCGGGCCAACGCATCGCCTTCGCGTTCATAGTATTTCGCCAGCCGGTCCTGTGGCGTCTGGTTGGGGCATTGGGTGAAATCAGGGTAGCAGGTGAACGCCTGATATGAGGGGCTAATGATCTCGCCCACCGTGGCCTTTTCGAAGTCACGCATCTTCAACAGCAGCAGCCGATGCTCCTCGTCGCTCATGTGCGCGAGCGACCATGGGCAGTCAGCCTCAAGGTCAACGCAGTCGAAACGGAATACGATGCGACGGTTCACGGAATCCTTGGGAATCTCCGTGGCGGATTCGGGGACATGATAGCTTTTCGCCACGTGATGCGCGGGCACACGTTTTGAAGAGCTCGGGGTTTTAGCCTTGATGCTCTTGGTTTTGCTGCGGTGGCCCACTAGTCGGTAAGGCTCCCATAGTATTCGGCCATGGCCGCTTCAGTTATCTCGGTGTTGCAGATGGCTCCCTGCGGGAGATCGCCTCGCGCATCCCTCCACGGGCGTTCGCTGTGGGTAAGCTCGCTGAGCTGGTAGGCTCCCATTTTCCCGTAGGCATTCAACACCGCGTCTATGGTGCTGGTGCCGTCTTCGTCTATGTTCGACGGGTCGCCGTGAATATCGCCGCGCGTGATCTTGAACATGCCCTTGTGCGCATGGTATAGGTCGGGGCACACCGGGCCGTTGGCCCATGCCTCGAATCGCTCGGGGAACAGACGCCGTTCATCCCATACGAGGGACCATGCCTGTGAATAGTAGCAGAGCTTTTCCAGCTTCATGGTGGTCATGACGCCGAGCTTGTCCAGCACGTAAGCGGCCACGTCGAATATGCTTGTCATGGTGCGCCTCCGTAACGTTCCTTCCGCTGGACATTCAAGGTGATTAACTTACTCTTCCATTGTATGGCCGGCAAGTTTCGGCGCGCCAGTTCACGCTTTCCATTCGATCTGCTTCAAATCGAGCCCGTCGCCTATCGTCTCCATGCCTCGCATCAAATCCTCCACGGGCACGGTGCGGTAATGCTCGCTCATGGCTATGCTCGAATGGCCGACGATGCGTTGGATGATGCCGGCGTCAACCTTCAT
>CYGL01000503.1_pt1 | contig 15174 bp, 17 predicted proteins | sample 485531 | NCBI WGS metagenome assembly CYGL01 (sample SAMEA3497897, study PRJEB9818) | human gut metagenome | reverse complement strand
CTCTAAACCCCTCGTGACAAGGCGCGAGGGGTTTACTTTTATAAGGAGCAGACATGGCATGGACAAAAGAGCAGCAGCAATTTTGCGAGTACACGATTTGCACGGTCGAATCTAATTGCGATTATGCAGCGGTCAACATGAGCGACCCCATCACGCTAGGCATCGGGCAGTTTTACGCGTATAACGCTGCAGCGCTGATGGAGCGATTGCGCGACAACGCAGGCGCAAGCTATGATAAGCTTTCAAGCCGCCTTAAAGACGCAGTGGCTAATCATCCCTCCGGTACCGATGCGACATGGTGGACCGGCTTTTACCTTTACCAGGACGATGCAGATAGCTGGGTTGCATCTGCGCAGGATATGGAAAACCATGCTGTGCAAGACCAGTTTTTCATGGACTGGGTTTTCGGCTCAGGCGGAGCTTTCGACACCCTGGCCGGTTGGGGCATGTCAACCGACAACGTAAAACAGACCATTTTCATGTTGAGCGTATACCATCAGGCCCCGGCACCCCAGGCAACACCGTCACCCCAGTACCACCCAACCATGTTCGCCGTACTGATTATACATAAGAATAAGGTCACCTGGCTTCATGAGGTCGCGTTGGATGCCGTCGCATACCTTGGTGGCTGTTGTGCGCATCGTATATGTTGAGGTGCCGAGCCAACTATACTTGCCGTTGGTGGCCTTGTTCGCCGCCCACCAGATGCACGCGGAGCAGTCGGTAAAACCGCTAACGTCTGGCTCCAATCTGCCTGCTGATTGCCCATAATCAAACGCACCCTCGTTTTGCTCCCAAATGGCGCGCATTGCCTCGAACTCGGCACTGCCGCCACCGCCGCCTCCACCGCCGCCCGTGCCCGGGTAGGTTGGCGCGGTTGCGTTTCGGACCGGCAACCAAACGCCGTTACCCGTGTTGTGGCACACCAGGCGCGTACCCTGCCCCATGGCTCCATACACGATGATGTCGTTACCCACTTGCTCCAGGCGGCTGATGCTCGATTTGGTCTGGCCGTTGGTGTTGGGATTGTTGCCTGGGGTAAAATCTGACTGGCCGAAATCAGGCGGGGAGCTGGTCCCGTCCCAGTCGTTGAGCAGCTGATACACGCGGTTGTAACGATTCGAGTACCCCGAAACAGGCCACGTGTTAAGCGTTGCGTTTAGGTATTCGTCCAGGCTTCGCCCACCGCCGATGTTCGCCAAAATCTGGTTAGCGCTTGCCGGGGCCTGATGGTATACGCTCAACATGAAAATGGTCTGTTTTACGTTGTCGGTTGACATGCCCCAACCGGCCAGGGTGTCGAAAGCTCCGCCTGAGCCGAAAACCCAGTCCATGAAAAACTGGTCTTGCACAGCATGGTTTTCCATATCCTGCGCAGATGCAACCCAGCTATCTGCATCGTCCTGGGTAAAAGGTAAAAGCCGGTCCACCATGTCGCATCGGTACCGGAGGGATGATTAGCCACTGCGTCTTTAAGGCGGCTTGAAAGCTTATCATAGCTTGCGCCTGCGTTGTCGCGCAATCGCTCCATCAGCGCTGCAGCGTTATACGCGTAAAACTGCCCGATGCCTAGCGTGATGGGGTCGCTCATGTTGACCGCTGCATAATCGCAATTAGATTCGACCGTGCAAATCGTGTACTCGCAAAATTGCTGCTGCTCTTTTGTCCATGCCATGTCTGCTCCTTATAAAAGTAAACCCCTCGCGCCTTGTCACGAGGGGTTTAGAGTGGTGCCAATGGGCCGTATGCGGTAACCCGTGGCACGCTTATTTTACATCAACGTTAAACAGCTGCGCAAGTTTGGAATCAGCCAACTCCGGGGAAAGCTTGCACACGTTTTCGAAAATCGAGACAATCTCGGTCAGGATGATGAAAACGCACACGGGCACGAACAGCGGTAAGGTAAATCCCAGGTCGATGAACTGCATGGCCCATTCCACAAGCGCCGCGAGAATGATAGCCATGATAAAGCCGCACTTGTGCCACAGACCCGCGCGCATTTTGGTCGAGTCCAGGGTTTTGTTTGCAACTGCCTGCATGATGCCGGTGGCAAGGTCCATCGCCACGAACGCGCATACGATTGCCGCGATATGCCAATCCATGTTATTTCCTCTCAATCGTTACCTTGTACATATCATTTTCTAGGACTGCCACGCCATCAGGATTAGGCCCAGCATCATCAGTACTATTATAAGGTCGGTTACCACCTCTAGCATAAGCCAGCCACTGCTCCTTATCTCCGTAAAACAAATCTAGGTCAACGTTGCCGGCAATACCGTTAACGGCACCGTCGGAGCAAAATTGCCATGCAACCACGTTACCATCAGCGGTAGGGCAATCCCAGCCTTGTGCTTGGCTCCACGTAGGGCTAGCAACATCCGGATAGGATGCAACCCAACGGGCACAATTCTGGTTAACGTCTCGCTCGAACCTACACGGGTGTGCATAAATCCAAGGCCAGATGCCTGTTTCTTCATGCACGTGCTCTACGAATTTGTTAACCCACTCAACCGATTGGGTTCCCTCCCAGTCAAGAACTGGAATACCCTGCCCGAAATAGTTACGGCAGTTATCCACAAAGTATTGAGCTTCCTCGGTTGCACACCAATTATCACTAGCGAAGTGATAAAACCCCCAGGGCAAGCCTGCGCTTTTGCATTGTTGTACAATCTGGTCACAATACGGGTCAACAAAATTGGTGCCTTCGGTTGCCTTGACGATAACCGCATCGGCTCCGGTAATGGTGGGGAAAGTACAAGCCCTGCCAGTTCGAAGTGTCTAGAAAGTTGAGCATATCAGCCCCTTTGAGAATTCGTGAACTCCAATAAGCGCGAAGCAGTTTTGCCGATTGTCTCTAGCGGTTCCGGCTTTATCAGACGTAATTTCGAGCTTGTATTTATAGATTGGATATGTGGGGACAATCATCCACATCTCATGAACGGACTGGTGACCGTCGCTGGCAAATACTTGGCGTTTGAGCGAATTGCTATAGTTTTTCCATTCGCTTGACCCGATTTCTTGGTAGCTCAAGCGCTGATATAAGGTTGTATTGGGAGCACCAATTTTTATCTCGCACGACGTCAGCAGTATACCAGCGAAAAAGTCAGGCGTAATCTCAATCTCATTATTTTCAATCTTCACGCAGTCCGTGGCGAAGTTTGAACGCTCGTTATATGGCTCTATCACAACGTCCGCATAAGTGCTAGTTTCTACTGGGATTTCTCCGGAGAGTTTACCAAACAAAACGATAGGCTCGCTTGCGCTTTTCAACGATTCAAGCGTAGATACTGTATGGTTGATAAAACTCCGTAAATTGCTTCCGTTTTCGAGTTCGATGCTATTGTCTCCAATGCTCATGATGTCTCCTTTATTTGTGAGCGCTGATAAACGCAAAGATGTTGCCAGATGCAAACCCATATGGCTTAGCCGATGAGTTTTGATAGACATAGTTGAAAGTCGGGGCAGTTGACCAAACTTGTGAACTATGCCCGCCATCCATGTTGACAACGTTGGTAAGGCCTAACGAATTACTGATGGCGTACATTTCATCGAAATTAGCACCTTGGTTTATGTAACCGCGACCTTCAATAACGACAACATACCAGTTGTCATCATCCCAAGCAAACATTGTGCGGGGGTGTTTTCTGTTGAGAATATAGTTGTAATTAGAATCCGAGCTCGGGATATTGGACACGTCGAATTTAACCCCATCCAGCAAGATTGGCAACCACACGCCGCAAGCGAATTCGTATCCTTCAGAAACAAGGCTGGAAGCGGTGGCGACGTGTGCTACATCCTTTTGCACGGACACAGCGCCGTCTTTCACAAGCAGCAAGTACCAATATTCGGGAGTTGGCGTCGTACTATCATGGACAACCAGGCCGTTTGACACGGTCGGGCCTGCTAGCGGGCCGTTGAAGTAAACGCCTTCTGTTTTAGCCGCAAGCCACTTGTAATAGTTCATCTCTGGGATGCTCTGCTCTAGAGCTAGGTCTATCTTGAGTTTGTTCAGCGGGTACGTGGACTTAGGGAAGGTGAACTTCTTCCACTGGCATCTGGATTGCATATCATAGCCCGTGATGACTGAGAACCCGTTTGTTGGAGCGTTAATCGCGTTAACGGATTTCACCATATAATCCTTCAGTCCAGAATCGGCCGTGCCGGCAAGTTGGGCATCCACAGTGGCGATATCCGTCTCATTGGTTTCGGCAAGGGACAGGGCATCGTCGGCCGTCTTCTTGGCTGCAGTTGCCAGCCGTTCTGCCTTGTTGGCGTTAACCTCGACTTGCCCCATAGAGGCATCAATCTTGTTCATCGCGCCGTTGAAGTCCCCCAGCCACGTGGGCTGGTCGTTGTCGACGAACAACGGAAGTTCATAGTTGGTTGTTTTGTTGGTTGCACTCATTGATTACTCCTTATGATTGCGCATACACACTTCCAGGCATGATGGTGTACGCAGGGATGATGTATGTAACGAGGTGCTCACCGTCGATAGGCCATGAGGGTACACCATTTGTAAAGCTAACGGTGTCAATAGCAGAGGAGCCAACCTGTAAAATCGCCGAGAGAGATAGCTTAGGGTTAATAACAGGCTGATTCCACGTTTTGGATTGCAAACGGACGCGAACGGTATTCAGGGTGTATACAAGGCCGTTATACAGCCGGATAGTGCCATAAGCAGCGTAGCTGGTAAACATCGACGTGTCCTCAGCAGCTATATTGAGGTATATACCGCCGCTTTGTGGGATTACCGGGGTGGTGGCACGTTCTGCCGCATACGCATACACAGCGTCAGGGCTCACAGCTACACCGTCCGTAGAATCGTTGGACACCTCGTGCGCGATTTTGACATGGCCGTACATCAGCTCGTCTGCCAAGCCGAAAACGCCATGTTCGCTTGCATGGTTTGTGGGGGCCTTGCCCTGCACCGATAGTTCTAGTTCTTGCGTCTGCTTCTGCAGCTGCGCAATCTCATCGAGCGCCTTCTGCACGTCGGTAGGGTTCCACCCAAGCGACTCAGCCAAAGCACTCATAAACTTGTGCGAATAGCTTGCGTCCGTCATCATGCCCCCTTCAGCGAATCTTGATACGTAACCATCGCGCCCGTCACGTCGAACTCTCGGGTCGTCCACCCCTTCGAATCGTACGTTTTGGCGGTGTATCGCAACCTGTCGTAATCTCCAGCCGACACGGAAAACGGCCGGTCGAAGTCATAGACGCGCTCAGTCACGCGCTTAATCGGGCGCAAATTGCCCCATGTCGGGTCAAACACCTCACCGGGAAACTTCATAAGTTCGTGGATAAGCGAAAGCAATTCAGTGTATTTTGCAAGCACATCGGCTTGAATCGCTGCATCTTGAGAATCTACATACGATTTAAGCGCAGATATCGCTGCATCCACTATTTGTTGTGCAACCTCGGCGGTAATCTTGTCTTTTTCAAGATGTTGGGCAAACAGATACAGCCAGTGGATTTGGTCCTCCGGAGTCCGCATATGCGCGAACTGCCTGCACGCGAGCCCTGTATATCCAGGCATGCTAGGTGCCGCGTTCGCGTCCTGCGTATCATGGTTCATAACATGCAGATACAGCCAGTGGATTTGGTCCTCGAGCGTCCGCATATCGGCGAACTTCTTGCCATCAAGCCCGGTATAGCCTGGCATGGTTGGGGCCGCGTTCGCGGCCTGGGTGTCGGCGGCGTTTTGGTTTTCGAGCGCTCGAAACCCATACGGGCTAAACATCCCCATTGCCACCATCGCCCTTCGGCTCGATTTTGGCCCGCTCGTCAACCAACTTGATAAGCGCGTCAACGCGGTGGATGCACGTGGTGATTTCTTGGCTCAGCGGATTGAGCGTGTAATATGCGTCGATGTCGTTGTCCATCATGGCGTGTTTCGTATCCAGCTCGAAGCACAGCCGCATGCTGTCCAGCTGCACGCGCATATACTTGTAATCATCCTTGCTTTGCATCCTGTTACCTCCTTACTACATCGGCAAATCATCCCATGTTTGCATAAACAACGGTTCCAAAAGGTTGAAAACCAGATTATCCGTTGCCATGAAACTAGACGCCATCATATCATACACGGTCGTTGCCCACACCGGAAATGGTGCTGTACGTTGTGGCCGCTGTACCGTCCTGGTTGCCGTTGTCGGTTTGCTTGGTAACGCCGGTTAGATACTGCTCACCGTCCGGGTTGTCCAAAAACACCTGTGGCGTGCTCGATGCCGTGGCTACGCTTTGGTTGCTGTTTTTGCCTTGCGTGGCCGAATTGCTTTTACCCTGAGTGGTAGCCATCGGGTCGAATCCTTCTCGGCGTACCAACTCATATACCGGGTTGATGTTGGGCATTTGCTCGTACATCCGGCGGTTAAGGTAAAAGATAAACATGGCCGGGGTTTCGCTTGCGATTCGGCGGAAGCAAAAATGGTTGTAAATCGCCCGGTTAAGCTTCTCGCGGTACCCCTCGTCAAAAATGGGGTAGTCTTGCATCCCCCAATCATAGCCCAGGGCTTCCACCACATCCCGAAGCGTGTACTTATGCTCGTCAAGCGTGGTAAAGTCGTTGTTGTTAAAGGTTAGCATTAGTAGCCCCCTTGCTCGGCTCGATAACCCCACCAGAATCTAAGAATTCGCTGCCCTCGGAAATAGGCCAGTCATCACCGCTATCGCCAGCAGCCATGTGCGGCACGCTCCATTTCACGCTGCAATTCCAACCATACATGTCGTTGATTCGCTTGCAAAAATCCTGACGCGGCTTTAGGAAGCTGTTACGCTGAATCATGAATTGCTCGTTATTCGCCAGGGTTTCGGCGGTCTGCACACGTTCCTTTTTCTCGGCAGCGGCGTTGTTGTCGATACCGAGCATCGTATAAACGGCAGACACGATTTTAAGCTCGTCGTTGAGGATGTCGCTACCTGCATAGGCCGCTTTGTTCATAGTCTGGAGCACCTGCACGCTCATGTTCTGCATGCCCGAAGGGTTCATGTAAATGGCGGGCTGTCCCGAATCGATGCGGTTATACATGTCCTGGGCCTGTTTCTTGCCGTATTCGTCAACGCTGATAACATACGGCACGCGCATTGCCCTAACGTGCTGGTCAACGGTTGTATCCATATCGGCCAGGCGCTGGGCCTGGCGGTCGATAAGCTGCAGAATCGGGAAGCGCGTTAAGTTGTCCCAGCAGATAACCGCATCAGGTGCCATCAGCTTGGTTTTCTTCGAGTACTGGTTAGAACCGCTTTTATCGAACCACCAATTGGCGTGCCTACGCTGAAAGTTGCCGTTCGGACTGTAGATGTCGATGGTGTTCGGGTTGCGGTACAAATCGAGATTGCCAACCGGTGACATGCGTCCTGCCCAATACGTGAGGATGCCAGACGTGGAACGCTTGGTAGCGGCGAAGCTGCCCCATCCGCATAGCAGCGTTTCCAGATAACGGGCATCCATGCCTTTAGGCAAACCGGCCCACTCAAACCGCGTGATAGCGGCTGTCCAAAACAACTGCCGCCAATAATCATAGGTTCTGTATTGCTTTACGCTGGCCTGCCAACGTTTTACGTATCGCTTTCCGAACATAGAGACGTTAAGCGGCGTGAACTCGGTAGGGTCTAACATCCAAGGTTCCATGTATCCTCCTTACTTAATACGCGATATTATACAGCGGGGTGTTATCGGTAGGGGCAATAGCGCCAATCTCGGAGGGCTTGCCCCACACGGTAACGCCTTTTTCAAGCACGCCGCGAATCGCGTCCTTCTCAGCTTCATTGGCCTTAGCGCACGTGATATAGGTTTCAGCAACCTTCCAGTAGCTGTAATGGTTCATGATTTTGAGCGCTGGCATTTTGGCGTTTTCGAAGTTGTAAAACCGTTGAATCTTATAGCCATATCGTGCCCAAAAATCGCAGACCGTGCGCATGGATGCGCCGCCAGCCGTTTTGTAATTGACAGCGAAACCCACAAGGCCGTTTTTCCACATAAAACCCTGGCCACCCATCTGGCCCAGCGTTGACGGTGCCTGCAATGCGGCATCCTGCACCGTGGCGTTAATCGCTGCAATCTGGTTAGCGTAGTCACCACGCGCGGCGAACTTGGCATAATCCAGGTTTTGCCCTGCTACCTGACGTGACAAATCTTGCGTAGCGTTAAAGGCAAGGTTGCCCGTTTGGCGCTGCGCAAGGTAATTGGCAGCACCGGCCAATGTTACCTCGTTAGAGCTAACGGCAGGCTGACCGGTAAGGCGATTTAATCCACCCTCTAGCATGCCCACAGCCTGACCTGCGTAGTTGGCAATCTGAGGTGCACCGATTGGCCCCTGGTCATAACGGTTGGCTTCATTGAGCGCCGTTTGATTCATGGCCTGCGAATACGCCAGGTCAGACGCAGCGTTACTCTTAGCGTTTTGCCACCCTGCGCTTTCGTACTGATACGCGCGGGTGTGTGCAGTGGAGGCAAGGTAGGTAATATAGTTGCTGTTGACAATCGAAAATTGCGGAAAGTCAGCTAACCATAGGCACGAATCCAGGAAGTCACCGCTGGGAATTACACCTGTATGGTCGGAGCCGTCGAACCCATGCCACGTGTACTGATTATAGTTAACAGGCTGCCCACCCTCGGAAGCCTGCCCGTAATTAGTCGGGAACACGCCGATGCGTGCGAACGGGGCAACAGCACATCCGATGACTGTGAGCGCAAGCGTATTGCCGTACACCAGTTCCGGCTTTACGAATACCGAGTTGCCGTTGTAAGCGGTCAACTCGATTACCGAATACGGATAGGTATATGCCTTGTAAAGGTTGCGGTACCCGTCCGGCACGCCGTTGGACAGCTGCTGATAGATGTTGCCTGTGGTCGCGTAGGTTTTGAGCGGCAATTCGAGCGTGTCGGTTTCGCCTAAAAACTGCATCGTGACGCCGGAGTTGCCGAAAAGCTGCACATCCGTTCCGGCCGACAGCAAACGGGCAGGGAAGGTTGATACCGATTGGATGCACTGAGCAACCCACGATTTCTCTTTCATGGCGTTAAGCACGGCTTTAAACGTTGAAAGCGTCATAGAATACACGTTGCAGCCGGACGGGATGCCGTCCGCGTTCTGGCCGTCCGCAACGTTAAGGTTAGGGCTATCGATTGTGCCTGGGTCAGCGGCAAGGTCCGCGCTGCTGATGATGATGATTTTCCCGATATCAGAAGTAGTAGCGTCCGTTAGCGGATACCACTCATGATTAGCCATAACGTACGAATCACCGATATCCAGGCCTTCGGGCACATTAAGGTATTTTCGCAGGTATTGCCCCTGAAGGTTTTGCACGCCGTATTTAAAGACGGCATTGGAAATGGCCATATGCCCGCGCTCCACGAACATGTTACCAAGGCACACATCAAACTGATACGTCTGGATAACGTCCAGCTGCAAAGTAAGCTGAGTGGTGCCAGGAGCTATGTAATCGGTCGACAAGATAAAGTAACACAGCTTGAGGGGCTGCTCCTCGCCGTCAACAGGCTGCATGGGATTTTGCACGACGACATAGTTATATTTGTATGCCGCCGAATAGGGCACCGGCACGTTAATAGGCTCATTAGGACGGCAATACGAAAACCGCTTTGACCGCCATCCGGTGCCGTTTAACGCCCGATTCTCTAGGTAATCGTTACGCTGTTTAACGCCATCCCAGATGACAATATCGCGATATTCGGCATCCCAGGGCACCTGCATTAGCGTTACCTCGGTACCAACCGGCCACGTGTTGGGTGTTAGTCCTTGTGGCATATCAGGCATAATTCCTCCTAACATAATAAAAGGGCAGTCTGAACGACTGCCCTTATTATAACGGTGGATAACGTTATGCCGTAACCGTTACGGATACCTTAGCAGAAATACGTGCCTGAGTCGGGTCACCGCCGTTAGCCACCAAGATGATATTGGTTGTGCCAACGCCAACGCCAGAAACCGTTAGCACACCGTCGGCAACATCAGCAACGGTTGCGATGGTGTCGTCCGCAGAATAGGCCTCATAGGACTTGTCCGTTGCTGCAGCAGGAGTCCACGTAAGCGTGGAGGTTGCATTAGCGCCGACCTGTACGTTTACCTCAGTACCCGCCAGCGCAGTTGCATACGTGGAACCAGCAATGGTAACCGTGTATAAGGCCTGATACTGCGAATCAGATACAGACGTGGCGGCAATGGTCGACCTTGTCGATGTCATGGCGAGTTGCCGGAGTGGAACACGCCGTTGGAGTCCACGAACATCTCAGCGGGGAGCGTCTGCACAGCACCGCGTCCGTTAAAGGCCTTGATGGAATACACTACAGCCTGGTTCGGGTTGTTCGCACCGGTAACAGTCGCGATAAGCTGCACCTCTTCGCCAGGATTCAACGTCTTAGAGGTTCCGCCCTCGGCATCCTTCAATTCAACGCCCGTGTACGTGGGCTGCAGCAGGTTAAGCTCCGAATCAGGACGAGTGGAGAACATTACAGCCCCAAGGAAGATGGAATAGGACAGCACCTGCCAAATATGGTAGAAGGTGTTGTAAGACAGGTTGTCCGGGTTCATCGGAGACACCATGGAAAGCGGCCCCAAGGTGTCGCAGCACTGGAACCATTCCTCGTCAAGCAACAGCGCTTGGCAACCTGGAATGGGCAGCTCGTCAAGTACCACGATATCATCAGCAATCGGCTTCTGCGTTTCGTTATGGTACGCAAAACCTGCGTTAGCCGCTTCAAGCGCTGCGCTAACGTCTGCATCGATAACAGCGATGATTCGATTGCACTTGGAAGCCAACCCGCGGTTGCGACCTTCCGGCGAATACTCGGTGCGGAAGAACTTCATCTTCTTATAGGTTGCGTTCATCGCTCGAATAAGCTGCACGCCCTTAGACACCTGGGCGTTCAAATCATCACCCAAATCATGCAAATCAGGTACCTGGATATTCCAAAACCCCCACAGATTGTCGTACGTCTCCAGCAGCGTGCGCATCAGCAGATACTCATCGTTGTTGGCGGACGCGATGGGCGTTTCAGTAAGCGAATTGAAGAACGACGAAATAGATTCACCCTCGATAAAGGAACCGCGAAGAACATCCTCCATGGGAATGTTCAACTCATACTTATCGCGGCGGTTCTCGTTATGGAAAATCTGATGAATGTCAGGCTCACGGCCTTCCCGCCCAAAGACGTTCTCAGCTTTTGCGTTGTAGGCACGTGCCTTGACAAGGTTGTTCTGTACCTCTTGGATGGTGCGGCCATAACGCAAAGCAGGGCGCTTCAACTTTGCAAGCGGGTTGGTGAATTGCATACGGTTGTTAATCTGCACACGGCCGATGCGGCCCAAAAAGACGTTCCAGAACACGTCCCAGTTCGGAGTGTAGGCGTTCATGGCCTGAAGCGTTGTCTGAATGGAACCCTGCGTAGTTGCGGGCACGCGTTCTTTGTAATCGTTAGGTGCGTACCTACGCACCGTATCAAGAACCTGGGCATTGGTAAGAGTCAAACGCCCCTCTTCATTGGTAAGTTTGGTCTTGGCCATAATCTATCTCCTTAAAGTCCAAGAAACTGGTTAAGTTCACCGAGGTCCAATGCTTCGCCGTCTTCGCCAAACTCGGGTTCCGATTCGTCCTCGTGTCCCTCTTTCTCAACGGAAAGCGTTGCAAGTGCTTCGGTCACAGCCTGCACCTGCTCTTCCAATGCATCGATTCGGGCCGTCATGGCGCCCCAATCGTGCTCCTCCACTTCCTGCTGCTGTTCCTGCGCGGTTTCCTCCTCGGCAGTGTCGCCGCTTTCCTCTTCACGCGTTTCCTCTGCTTCGATTTCGCGTGCCTGCTCCTCGTCCATAAGCACCTCCATTCATAGTAGTGGACAGAGCCATAATAGCACGAAACCCCGCGCCGTGATACGGCCGGGGTTTCATGGAATCGTCCAGCTAACAACGCACACCATGGGAAGCCTGCCAGCTAGGCGCGTACCGAGTTAGGGTTGCATTACACGCCCCTATCCACGTGTGGCGAACAGCGATGCACCGGACGTTGTTATTATGCATGTAATTGATACACGCTGTCAAGCAACACCACGCCACCAGGGACGGTTTTCGGCATGAGTTTCGCGAACAATGGGCAAATCTTGGTGTTCCCGTCCTTGTCGGTAAACGCATTGCTAAAACCGTACTCAAAGTTATCCCAGTTGACAAGCGCCTTAACATCATCCGGCATGCCCGCGCAGGTTACCGAAAACTTTCCATTAAGGTTCCAAACGTATGCCTTGGCACGTAAATGCTTCGCACGGGTAAACGTGCCCTCCACCTTCCAATGACAAAGTTCCTTGTCATGGATGGGGATATTGGCAGGCTGCTCGGTACCCAGCAGATGAAGCGAATCGGTATCACAGTACACAAAGCGTTCACGATTATCCAAGATGGCGAACAGCAGTTCACGCCGTGCGTAGGCAGTGCAAAACACGCCAACAGGGATATAGACGGGCGCCCGTGTTTCTTCTTCGCCGAGCACGTAACGCACAATCCCATCTTCTGCGTCATACACAGGTACCTTGCCAGTTACATCGGGATTTGTCGCAAACTTGCCGTATAGGTTGTTAAGCATCAGCTTTGCTAGCTGGCGCAAACCACCGGTTGACGTCTCTTTAACATGACCCCAATAGTCGATATATTCGTCAAAAAGCCCTTTTCGCGCCGCGAACTTATAGCCGCCCGCGTACATGAGCACGTCAACATCATACATGCGTTGCATGATTTCCCAGTCCACAGACGTAACCGTGATTTCGACAGGCGCCACGGTTTCACGCACATACTCATGATTGCCGTAAAAGCCTTTATTTTTGAGCTGGAGCATGGGCACGCCTTCGGGCTTTAGCGTAAACTCCACGACCATTCGCTGCACGTATAGGGGATAGGCCCGGTCATATTCATACCTGCCTTCGAAGATAACCGGCGCACCGCATGGGTAAGGGTACTTTTTCATGACACTGGGATACATTGAGTTGTAATCAACCGAAATACCTTCGCCGATTTCCACACCTGCATATTTCGGCTCCACATAGGTAAAGCCCCCTCGATATGCTTTACGGATATCGCTATCAGCTTCCAATGATAGGGTGGGGAAGTAGGTTTTAAACGCCTTTTTGCCGAACTGCTGCTTAAAAAATGCCATGGCATTGGCGCCGATAGTCATTTTATCCAGGCCCTGGGCGAAGTTTTGCTGCAAAGCACCGGGCCACGATTTGCACATCGTGACTGATGTAATATAGCTCCTCGTCAGTTATTTATGGCCAGGTTCACGGTATTTTCGATAGTCCAAATCACCCTTTTGCTCAGGCAGGTTAAATGTTTTGGCGATTCGGGCAACGGTCATAGGGAACACTTTGAGCGAATCCTGGAAATAACGGCGTGTACCGTTACCAAAACTATACTTCGATTTGATAAAACTTGCCTTTGTTTGAAATAAGCGTTGTGAATTGACTCCGTCCCGGATTATCTTCAGCATGCGTATAGCCGCACCGCATGAGGTAATCTAAAATAAACTTGCCATCAAACGCGAGATTGTGAAACCATGCCGTGTGCACATCACCGCGGGAGAGCCAATTCATAAACGATTGTATGGAATTGCCGTAATAGACCTGTTCAGGGTCAACAATGAGCGCAACGGCCCAGGCCCATACTCGGCAATCGTTAGGGTCCGTTGTTGTCTCAAAGTCGGCCGAAACCGCCCAACTCATTACAACCCCTGGGCAGCTTTAGCACGTTCACGGCCACGCTTTGCACGACGGCTACTATAACGGGCCATGTTCTTTTGCACCTCAATCATAGATTTACCCTTTGTAACAGACTGCGCCCGTTCCACATATCCGCGAAACGTGCCCATTGGGCCTTCACCGTCAACCGCTCCGCCCCTGGGGGAGTATGAAAATTCGAGCGTGTCCCAAGACGCGTAAACGGTGGAAAGCAAATCAAACGAATCATTGTCAAGATTGCGCACAACCTCGGCAAGTTCGTACTCGTCTAACTTCCACAACATCTTTTCCATGGCTTCGCGCTGGCGTTTGCGATACCAACTAAACTTGTGTTTGTTACGCTCCTCAAATCGCTTAATGCGCCGCTTCGCCACCTCTACAGACGCCGGCGGGGTCATCTTATCAACGTCAATAGGCGCAAGCAAACCTAAAATGCCCTGCCCCTTGCCTAAAATACCCTCACGCGGGGTGTATGCCGTCTGCCATTCGCCAGGCGCGATGCCTGCAATGCGCTTACGCTCCGTAGCTATAAACTGATTTCGCTCGCGCTGGAGACGTTTCGCCTGGTCAATCAGCTTGGTTGGGATGACGTTACCGCTTGTTACACCCGTGTAACGTGCTTTACGGTTCCACGTGTCAACGCGCTTAGCATAAGCCTGCTGCTGCGATGGAGTCATTGCTTTGATTTCCACCCAAGATTTACGCGGAGAAACGGCCGCAATAGCCTCACGGTTTGCACCTTGCTTACGCAGCCTATATTCCTTGTCACGTGCACGTTTTTGCACACGGCTAACGTCATACGCCATTTTTGCACCACCTAAACAAAGAGGGGACTTTACAGCCCCCTCATGCTATCACACGGCTTTACAAGGAGCCGAAAAGATTAGAGTACGATAAACTGCTTCAACTTGCGACCGCCACCAAGTTTGCGCTCGGTAAACTCGATAGTGATAGGCTCAACTGCAAAATCGGAGCCGTACGCCAAAATCAGGTTCTTAGCACAGCGGGCGATACCGTCCGACTGGCTGAAGTATGCACCCTGCTCGGTAATGAAAGTGGTGCCTTCGCACATCACCACTTCACCGGTTGCCTGGTCCAGGCGCTCCGTGGGCTGTACGATGACGCCAGACAGAGTGAGCTGCTTAATATCGGCATCATTGAGAGATTCAGCAGTGTTCAACGCGTTGAAAAGGCGCTTCTTACCTTCGCCCGTGGTAGTATCGAAGGCCAGAGCCATGGCGGGCTTAGCGGTGATAGCGGGAGCCATGCTAGGCTTGGTGGTGTTCTCGGTGGTAGTGATTTCGGTTGCCTATTTTAGTTCTCCTTAACTCGTTCATGTGCGCAGGCAAGTAAACTCTTCAACACTCATGTAATACGTGCGTAGTTTCCTGCTCTACTTTGTTGATAGTGATGGACTGGTCATTGTACTTTCGGACGGT
>CYGL01000502.1_pt1 | contig 15220 bp, 21 predicted proteins | sample 485531 | NCBI WGS metagenome assembly CYGL01 (sample SAMEA3497897, study PRJEB9818) | human gut metagenome | reverse complement strand
CGATGAAGATGAAACAGACAAAGAGCTGAAAGAATCTATCAAGCGTCAGTTGGCCGACTATAATCGTCGCTTCGGCATCAACGGCTAATTTTAGCAGCCACAGCCCTCGAAAGGGGGCTTGATTTTGAACTACTAAGTAATTTCAACTTAACTGAATATCAATGTAAGGAATGACCATCATGGCTAAGAAACTTGTTACCGAACAAATGCGCGAGCAGTGGCTGCCGGTTCTTCAGAAAGAATCTGAAAGCATCCAGCCGCTTTCTGCCGAAAACGTTGCCGTCCGTCTGCTGCAAAACCAGGCTGAGTGGAACGCCAAAAACCTGGGCGAATCCGACGCTCCTGGCTCCGTGAACGCCTCTGTGGGCAAATGGCAGCCAGTCCTGATCGACATGGCCAAACGTCTGGCTCCGGTCAACATCGCGATGGACTTCTTCGGCGTTCAGCCGCTGTCTGGTCCTGACGGTCAGATCTTCGCACTGCGTGCTCGCCAAGGTGTTGCAGACGGTTCCAACACTGCACAGTCCCGTAAAGAACTGTTCATGCAGGAAGCTGATTCTGGCTATTCTGGTGACGGCACTGCTCAGGCTGGCGACCCATCTGGCTTTACCCAGACTGAGATCGAAGGTTCCGGCGCTGCTACCACCACCATCGGTAAAGGCATGCCATCTACCGACGCTGAACTGCTGGGCACCACCACCAACCCATGGGCACGTGTCGGTATCACCGTTCAGAAAGCAACCGTGACTGCGAAGTCTCGCGGCCTGTACGCTGACTACAGCCACGAACTGCGCCAGGACATGATGGCGATCCACGGCGAAGACGTTGACAGCATCCTGTCCGACGTGATGGTAACTGAAATTCAGGCAGAGATGAACCGTGAGTTTATCCGCACCATGAACTTCAGCGCAGTACGATTCAAAAAATTCGGCACCAACGGTATCGTAGACATCTCCACTGACATCTCCGGTCGTTGGGCGCTGGAAAAATGGAAGTACATGACTTTCATGCTGGAAGTTGAAGCGAACGGCATCGGTGTTGACACCCGTCGTGGTAAAGGCAACCGTGTTCTGTGCTCTCCGAACGTAGCATCCGCTCTGGCGATGTCCGGCATGCTGGATTATGCTCCGGCGCTGCAGGAAAACACCAAGCTGGCGATTGATCCGACTGGCCAAACCTTCGCTGGTGTGCTGTCTAACGGTATGCGTGTCTACATCGACCCGTATGCAGTAGCAGAATACATCACCCTGGCATACAAAGGCGCAACCGCACTGGACGCTGGTATCTTCTTCGCACCGTATGTACCGCTGGAAATGTACCGCACCCAGGGTGAAACCACCTTCGCGCCACGTATGGCGTTCAAGACCCGCTACGGGATTTGTGCTAACCCATTCGTTCAGATCCCAGCGAACCAGGATCCACAGGTCTATGTGACTGCGGACGGTATCGCCCAGGACAGCAACGTGTACTTCCGTAAAGGGTTAATAAAAGGTTTGTTTTAATAATTAAAACAATACCTTACACCCTAAACAAACCCCGCTTCGGCGGGGTTTTCTTTTGAGTCTTCTTATGTTATACTTCTGGTAAGTCAAACAGGAGAATTAACATGACGCCATATGTGTACAGAATCAAGTCCAAGCAGGGGCATTTCTATTATGGGTGTCGATACGCCCAAGGGTGCCACCCATCCGATTTCTGGACAACCTACTTCACGTCTTCCACGCCCGTCAAATTGCTTATCGAGGAGCACGGGGAAGACTTCTTTGAGCCAAAGATCATAAGGGTATGCCAAACTCAAGAGGAAGCCCTGAGGATAGAGAGAACGCTTATCTCACGGTCACACAAATTGCTCGGTTGCCTCAATCAGTTTCTGTGTCGTAAAGATGGAACTCCAGTACATTTTGGAACCTTTGGTCCGCCAAGTGAAGAAACTAGGGAGAAGATAAGACAAGCTCTTCTTGGGCATAAAAACTCGGAAGAGGCAAAGGAACTCATGAGACAGAAGAAGCTGGGCACAAAGTGGGGTCAATCGCATAGAGAAGGGATCGAAAGGTACAAAGAAACCCCCAAGTATGCCGAAGTGAGGGAGAAGATCAAAATAGCCACCCAAACCCGAAAGAAAACTCCCGAAGAATTAGCAGCAATATCTGCCAAGCTGACTGGTATAAAACGCAGTGATGAAACTCGGAGGCGTATAGCCGATGGTGTTCGCTCCGCACAACGAGCGATACCTCTTTACATGAGGCCGCGCGCATTGTCTCTAAAAGACAAATGGGCCATGGCTGGTATGTGTTATGCATTCTGGTTGGAAAAGAAAGGTTCATACTACACGTTTTGCACAAACCACAATAATGGCGAAAACATATCCGTATTCCGCTCTATGTACAAAATGTTTGAAGATGGATGGGTTCCTTCAATGGACAAAGATTTTGAATCTTATATCAAGTCTGATTGATTCCCCGACGCCTCTGGCTGGTTAAAGAGTTTCAAAGATTGCATGAGGGTATCATTACCCTCTCTATTAATCGAGGAAATCGCAATGAGCCTGAAAGAAGATTCTGTAAACACCACAGTCGCCAACTCCACCTTCCGTGAGTGGCACGACGTATTGTGTAAAGTCGCGAAAAGCCAGGGTGGTTCGGCCGCCGACGCCGACGCCTGGCGCGATGACTACGAAGCGGGCAAGACCCCGCGCCAGTCTTGGGAAGATGAATGGGGTTGGGAAGAACAAGAAGGATAACAGTTTTCAATAACGGGGCGAGAGGTATTATTGCCCCGTCTACTATCCGAGGGTTGTACCATGTACTTGAAAAAGATCGTGAAGAAGCCGAAAGCCGGTGTTGCCGAGGTGTGCCTCATCGAGGTTTACGTTGATTCTTGTAACAATGAGCAGTGTTACTTCATGGTCGACACGATGGTGTATGTGCCAGCCTCTCACCTGAACCGTGATTTCGTCACAACCGAAAATGTCGTCCGCTGGGAGATTGCAACGCAGTCCGATATCGACGAACACAACATTCTTTGAAAGGAAGGATCTATATCATGTGTGACAAGAATTTCATTTTCATTAGTCCCGCCAAGAAACAGTTCTTCCGTAGCTCCGTTGGGGACAAGGCGGAAGGTTTCCGTAAATTCAAAGATTATCGCCTGGCATGCGGTGATGTTGATTTTCAGAGTTTCGACAATGATCGCCAGGATTTGAACGATGAGGGTTGGACAGAAGTTCCATCCCCACAGTTTATCGATGTCAAGCTGTACTACATGAAGGACAATGGGAAGTATTATTCAGAGGGTGTGATCAAAATCAACCGTGGGGAGGCCGAGGCCGAACCTGCTAAGTCCTGGATGGAGACTATGGATAAAATCCGCTATCTGCTTGACTCAGGCAATTTGCCTGGTTTGGTTAAAGGTGCCCAGTACGAGGTCTTCGTGACCGGAGAAGGGCATCCAGGTGGGTATCCGGCGGCATTCCGCATTAACAACTGAGGTCAAACATGATTATCAAAAAGATCGGCGCAAGTCCTCTCACTGGTACTATATTCCAGGGCAGGTTGAACACCAAAACCAGCATGTGGGTTGGTGAGAAGACTGACGTGACAGATGACTGCGTGGCAGCTGTGGCTGAACATTTGCGTCACATCAAGAAAGACTATTGCTTCCCAACGACGGATGGTAAGTTTCTGGTGCTGAGCGCCGAGGTTCACGACACCCTTCCTGATCGCTTCAAATAAATTTTAAATTTATTCAATAAACGGGGTTTACTTCTTCAATAAACCCCGTATACTTCATTCCATAAGCAGCACAACACTGACTCTGAAATGAAGGAACTACACCATGAAAACTAAAGCGCAATTGACTGAAGCCCTGAACGCTGGTACTATCACCCACTCTCGTTACAAAGTAACATTGCAGCAATTTGTTGGTATGGCCGTCAGAAATGCCAAATTCACCCCAATCTCTTCCCCTGAAAAATTTCCAGTTAAGGCCAGCCAGCCGAAGTTTTCGGTAGTTTGCCAGGGTGAAGAAATCACCGCTCTGTGGGAATATGATAACATGTATTTTGAATGTTCTGACGGCGTGTTAGCATACCATGTGGAAGGTGAGCATTTGTTCTAAACCTTTGAACAGGGTATGTTAACCGCATACCCTATCCCCTACAAATAGAGGACTTTATCATGGCTAACAGCATCCCGATTTTAGAAGCGGTCGTAAAGGAGAACCCTCGTGCGCGCAAATCACGTCGCTGCCTGACCACCAAACTGGATATTCTGAAACAGAAGTTCGGCGACCACAGCGTGTTCACTCGCATTCGCAATGCATTAAAGGAAGGGCGAACTGAGCTGGAACTATATCGACCGAACGGTTCGACACGCGCGTATCAGACCACTGACGGCTTACTGGAACTGATCCGCCTGAGCGGGATGACGATCGAACCTCGTTCGTCAGGCACTCCTCTGTGCTCCCTGTACGTAATCGGCAATCTTGGGGCGCTGTGATTCTATGAAGAAGTATATCGTTCTCATTACGGGTTCCCGCTCAATCACCGAGCGGGATAAGGTATTCGCCAAGCTGGACGAACTCCTCGATCCTCATGAAGTCTATACGTTGATCGAGGGTGAGGCCACGGGTGTCGACACGATTTGCCGTGATTGGGCTGAAATCAATTATGTTCATATCACTCCTATGCCAATACCTCCGAGCTATTATGAAAAGTATGGGAAAGGGATGGGTAACAAACGCAATCAGGATATGTTAGACAAGGCATTGGATCTCGTCAGGCAGACCAAGCTGGAAGTGTATCCGATTGCGATGTGGGATGGTTCGTCCACTGGCACCCTGGACATGATCAACCGTTGCAAGAAAGCTGGCCTCCCTGTGGATATCACTCTAATGGGTAAGCCGAAGACCAAGCGCCTTTTGTAACATACCATAAATAATTTGAGTATACACAGCGGAGATACATCATGTTTGTCGTCATCAATCTGTTCTGCTATATCTTCACGGCGTACTTCTTGGGTGCGGTAGGGATCGAGACCTACAATGACCTGAAGGATGGGGAATACGCCAACCGAATGGTTTATGTTAAGAAGTTTGTTCGTAAGTTCTGGTCCAACTTCGTTTACAAACTACCATGATCCCTAAATACCCCCATCATCCATGGGGGTATTTTCTTATGAACGCACAGATCTATGACGCCCTATCGCAGGGCAACGCCTTTACCAATCCTCTCCCGTCCCTCAGCAGCGCCTCACAGGGGTTAATCACCAGTGGTAAGGCGACTACAGCGTCACTGGCTAACACCGGAAATGCGCAGATTCAGGAAGCGCTGACGGCAGGTGGGTTAACTACAGCCAAACTCAACGAATCTACAGCAATGTTCAACTCAGCCAACGACAGCATCACTACTTTGAACAACTATGGCTACCAGTCAGTGAACGAGGCATATTCCCGCATCGGTACATCTGTGTCGTATAAGTCCGCCCTGAAGTCTATAGGTCGAGAACCGAACAACTGTGATCTGATCAATAATGCATTTGGGGTTATTCAGAACCTCGGCAAACAGTGGATCAACACCATGCAAAGTGTTCTCACAACTATCACAAACAAGATGAATGAGCTGGCTGAGTTGGTAGCTCAGGGTGTCAGTGCTGGTCTTGATGCTATTCGGGCACTGGCTGCTGAAGTTACTCAAGCCATCGACACTGCTGTCGCATCAGTAGCCTCTATTGCTCAGGACATCACGAACGGTATTGCAGCAGAGTTAGCCCATATCCAAGACATGGTTGGTAAGTGTCTTAACTTCTCTTTCGCCAACGTGATCTCAGAGTGGGCGAAAGATATCTGCGCCGGAGGTGTCATCAACAGCATCGGTTCCGATAATCTGAAGAACGCGCTGAAGTAATCAGTGCTCCCGCGCCGGAAGAACTCCCACTGGTTCGATGCCATCCAACAGCAGGGAGTTCACACCCACATTACTCAGTCTGATCAAGATCGTTCCTCCTGGGTTAACTTCAAAGATACTCATCCCATTTCCAACCGCGTCGTTGTTAACGAACACACCCTGAGTTGCGATTCGTACTGGTTTATCTGAGTCATTCATGATCTTGAACGTCACGATTATATCTGATGTTGTATCCAGTCGCCCAACCATGTGTTGCTTCAGCTTGGCATGGAATGATGGATTAAAGGTGATAATGATGCTATTGTTCTGAGAGTAATAAATACTTGCTGATAGGTATGGAATCTTCCCTTCATCACCACGCCGCAGGAGAGGAATTGTGGTCTTCCAGTATGGCTTGAGGGTGCTCATGTTCTCATCAAAGCAACCTAAAGGTACGAGCTTCTGGAAGGGCTGGAACTCTTGCACGATGATGTCCAGCATACCCTTGTTACAAGTGGGAACGCTGGCCGACAACGTAACAGGTACAGTGCGCACTTCTGGGTTCCAGAGTTCGGAAACAGAAATTATTGGCGTGACAAAGATGCGACAGCTCGTAAACAAGAGCATCGAGCATGCCAACAACAATCTACTGATCCCGCGCATCAGGGTCACAACATATCTCCACAGTAAAGGTGCTATTATGTCCAACGTACAATTTAAGAACGAAAACCCTAATTTCGCGGCGTCCGATAAGTGGCGTCTGACCATCGGAGACCTTGTACTCCTAACCCGTAACATCCACGACTTCAGTATACCAGGAGTGTACTCTGAAGGCATCGATGGTCCGTCTCCTGGCGACGTACTGGTTTCTATCCCTTCAGAGCGTTTAACCTATGACCCCGTCGTATTTACTTTCGTTATAGACGAGGACTGGAAATCATGGTTACAGATCCACCAATGGATTACCAGCAACGTCGGCAAGGATTTGCCTGTCAGCAAGGACATTACCATTGAATTGCTGGATAACCTCAACCGACCGATTGGCCTCACTCTCGTGCTGGAGGAAGCCCGTCCGACTGCTCTGGACAACGTACTGGTGGATGTGGACGCGGCTGTACCTCAGCTGGTGACGACAGTGACGTTCAAGTTCCAACAGCTGGTTCCACTATCTGGTGGGAAGGTGATTGATTCTAATCCATGAAATACGGTATAATTCTATGACATTGACAAGCTGGGATATTTTATGAAAGAACAACTACAGACAATGGCAACCGAGGACATCATGAACGAACTGGAGCCGCTGATCACAGTGGACCCAGAAGACATGAACCTTGACCAGATCTCGCTGAAAATCGGGCGCTCTTGGATGGCTGTGCAGCGGCATTATCTGCGCGAGGGACGTTATCTTGAATTTCTCAACGGGCGCTTCCGCCAGATCGATCTCTATCTGCGCCGCTACTATGCAGGGGAGTTACCCCCTAACATCTACGCAGAGCGCCCCCTGAAGGTTCGCCCCCTGAAGTCTGACCTGGATACATGGGTCAAAGCAGACGATGACTATGTGGAGTTGTCTGTTCTGTTACAAGAACAAAAAGCAAAAGTCAAGTTCATAGAGACTTGTTTGGATCGCCTGAACAAACTGGGATACGAAGTGAAAAATGCTATTGAGTGGAGAAAATATATTGATGGTGTATAACGAGGATCACACATAATGGCATCTCTCCAGGATCTACGCAAGCTGAATGACTTCGAAAACCGTCATTACACATTCCAGCAATACGAACTTCCTCATAAGGAACTGGAGTGTGTTACGACGGAGAACGGTCGTCATTACGTTTCACCGTCTGGTGTTAAACTGACATCCGTCACGACTATGCTGGGACGCACTGGAGATCATGAATGGCTTGAGTCTTGGAGGAAGAAGCTGGGCGCAGAGGCTGCTGATCTTGAGACTATGCGCTGTGCTGACCGAGGGGAGAAGCTGCACCTTGCGTGTGAACTGTATCTAAAGAACCGCCCAATGAAAGAAGTGTTGGAAGCGGCTGGCGAATACATGTTCATGTTCAAGCAGCTGTTCCCTTACCTGAACAAGATGACAAAGATCTATGCTCAGGAGATCCCATTATATAGCGAGGTGCTTGGTCTTGCAGGCCGTGTAGACCTTATCGGGGTTTATGAGGGTAAACCTGCTGTCATCGACTTCAAGACATCGAACACCATGAAGACGCGGGGCATGATCGAGGATTACAGTATCCAGCTATGCTTATATTCGGTCATGTTCCAGCAGATGTTCGGCGTCAAGATCACCCGCCTCATCAACGTGATCGCCAACGAGTCTTCCCCTCTACCAACCGTCATTGAGTTCAACCGTGATGACATTCTGACAAAGATGTTTGAGCGTGTTCGTCTGTATCATCGCATGGATAAAGAACAAAACGGAGTCTGGCCGAATCACTAAATACCCCATAATCCTTGGGAGATTTTGTATGGCAGACATTCAGATTGTTAAGGTTAACGAAGTCCGCATGCGTTGCATCGCAGATCTTTCTATCAGGGAAGAACTTAATGACTACTTCAAATTCGAAGACCCGAACTTCGTTCCCAACCCCTTTTCTAAATGGGACGGGGTTGTCCGCCTATTTACCAAGTCATCTGGTCTAATCGATATCGGTCTGCTGTTTGAGGTATTTAAGTTCTGTAAGAACAACGGATACACCATTGAACTGGATCCGGCACTGAAGTACATTCAGGACATCCCAGATGAAGAAATCCGTGACTTCATCGACAGTCTGCATCCAAAGATCCGCACCGAAAATCACGAATATATCGATGCCGAGACTCGTGACTACCAGTACGACACCATCGCCAAGGCTATGCGTCAAACCAGATGCGTCTGTGAACTGGCTACGAGTGCCGGTAAGTCCTTTATTCTGTATGTCATGGCGCGGTACTACAGGCGGCGCAGAGAAGCTCTCGAAAGTCCTCTGAAGACGCTTATCGTGGTGCCGTCAATCCACCTAGTCACTCAGCTGTACGACAACTTCGAAGAGTATGCGCATGGCAGTGATTGGAAGCCCGTTGTTAACACCCAGCTGATTTTTGAGGGCGCGACAAAGGATATCAGCAAACCAATCGTCATCAGTACATGGCAAGGCATTCAAGACCAGCCGAAGGAATGGTTCCACCAGTTCGGTGATATCGTGGTGGATGAAGTGCACACCTCCAAGTCTGAGAAACTGTCTTACATCCTAAACAACTGCATCTATGCCGACCAGCGCCTGGGGGTTACAGGTACGCTGGCGAATACCAAAGTTGCCGGGCTTCAGGTGGTGGCTCACTTCGGGGCGTACCATAAGATCATCACGGCTCGCGATCTTATCAATCTCGGGTACGCCACTGACATCAAAGTGAAGATGATTCAGCTGAAGCACACTCCGGCGGATGCTGTTGGTCTGGACGGGGATTATTCCAAGGAAATAGAATACCTTATCACACACCAGTCCCGCAACGAACTGATCGCCAAGATGGCACTGAATCTGAAAGGAAACGTGGCCATCATGTTCGAACGTATTGATGGTCACATGATGGTCGTGTATGATATGCTGAGCGCAGTCAAGCCCAACGTGTTTGTCATCAACGGGGAAGTGAAGATCGAAGACCGCCGCCGCATACAGAAAGCGATGGAGGATGGAGAGGACATCACCCTGTTGGCATCATACGGGACAATGCAGCAGGGAGTGTCGATCAAGAAGCTACACCACCTTGTACTGGCACACCCGAGCAAGTCATATATCCGCGTCATACAGACGTTGGGTCGTCTGATGCGTCAGCACTCCTCTAAGGACGTCGCGTGGATATGGGACTTAGTGGATGATGCATCGTACAACGCCAGCACGAACCACGCTCTTAGGCACTCTCACGAGCGTTACAAGTTTTACCTGGCAGAGCGCCACCCTGTGGAATTCATGAAGGTGGCGCTGGGTGATCACGATTAATCTTGATTCACATAGGCGGGGGTGGCCTCGCCTTCATCAGTTACTACACCGAACAATTTATCCAGAGAAGCCAGACATTGTGCGTTCAGGTGTTCACTGATCGTATCCTTCAGCATTTCTTCGCTGCCCAATTTGAATGGCAGAACTTTCGCTTCGACGCCATTTTCAAACGTCACCACACCGACATACAGACCAACTTTCAGACCTGTCATCAACCCCATAGGGACAAATCGCGGCTCCGATGGTAAGTTCTTGTCTGACGCCAGTTGTGTCAGATAAACTGGGGTGCCTGTGGTAAATTGATCTGTGGTGAGGTTGGCGTCTGGCTTACTACACCCGACTGCGTATAATCCTACGAACTGTTTCATATATTACTCTCGTGTGTTGGTTAACATGACATACATATTATTTCGCGTGCATGTTTAGACCAAATAAATTATTTTTGCTGTTGAATAAAAACTGCTTTCTTGTTGAACAATGGCGTGGTATTATACGAGTTGTGAGCGTTAGCGAACAACGAGTATTTGTTTTATGAGCGAAGCGAATAGGATTAATAAAGATTATTATCTTTAATAAAGGTTATTATCTTTAATAAAGTCCATAAATGCCGAAGGCATTTATTAATAACGCGTAGCGCAATTTGCCACTTGTTCTATAAGCAAAACACAGCGATACTAGATTGCGTCAAACATGACTTGAACCCCCACTATATTTTGAGGATACATACAAATGCAAGAGATCACTCTCTCCGAACGTACACTTCAGTTGCTGGCCAACTTTGAGACCATCAACCCATCTATCGTTCTGACACCGGGCAAGATGCTGCGCAGTATTAATGATTCTTCTACTGTGATCGCCGTGGCGCAGATCGAAGAAGACTTCCCGTTTGAGTTCCCGATTCTGGACCTGACCAAACTTCTGGCCATCCAGCGCCTACCTTCCTTCAAAGGTGCCAAAGCCGAATTCCATCAGGACTACATCCTGTTGAAAGGCGAAAGTTCTCAGCTGCAATTCTGGCGTTCTGCTAAAGAACTCACGGTTGTCCCGGCTGATACTATTGAACTGCCGTCTGTCGACTTTGAAGCGATCATCACTCCAGAGAAGATGAAAGAACTGACCCGCGCCTGCTCTACCCTAGGACATAAGACTGTGCGTCTGGTTGCTCAGGGTGGCAAAACACGCCTGGTTGCAACCACCACTACCCTGGACAACTCCAACAACTACACTGTTGAGCTGGGCGAAACCGCGCTGCCGGACTTCGTAATGCCACTGGATGTTGCCAACCTGAAAATGATCGAAGGCAACTACACTCTGCGTGCATGTGCTGATCTACAAATGGTGAACTTCCAATCATCCGACGCGACGATCAATTACTTCGTCGGCGCACAGATTGAGTAATCAATCTCCAGCCTGATGCTATAATGTGTGGGCGGGGGAGTTCCCCGCCTATTTGAAATGATTCTTCTACACGAGGCTGAAATGTCTAATATCACTATCGTTTCCGACCAGTACGCATGGGAAAACAAGTACCGCCCTGACAACCTGGACGAGATTATCATCCCTCAAGACGTCCGCGCTAAAATCCATGGCTACATCACCAGCGGCAACGGCAACATCCCGTCTATGCTGTTCTACTCTCCTCAGCCTGGTACTGGCAAGACTACCTCCGCCCTGGCCGTGTGTAATGAAATCGGTTGTAAGCAACCACTGATGATCAACGCATCCCTGGACAACAGCATCGACGTTATCCGTGACCGCGTGATTCAGTACTCTACTGGTGTGAGTGTATTCGGTGGCCGCAAAGTCGTTATCCTCGACGAAGTAGAGCGTCTGTCTATGGCGGCACAGGAGTCGCTGAAGGGTATTGTGGAGAAGGTCTCCAAGAACTGTTCATTCATCTTGACCACCAACGCCAAGCAACGTGTGAACGAACCTCTGCGCTCTCGTTGCCGTGAAATCGACTTTATCTGGAATGAGACCGAGGCTGATGAGGTCAAACTTCAGTTCATGCGCCGCTGTGCTGAAATCCTTCGCTGCGAAGGTGTTGAGTATGACCCTCCTGTGTTGGCTGCTATTGTCAAGCGCCATTTCCCTGATAACCGCCGCATCATGGGTGTTCTACAGGATAACGTCACCACTTACGGCAAGATCGACGAACGTGCACTGGCTGTGTTAAAATCGGCCGATATGGGCATGTTGGTGAATATGTTGAAGGATAATGACTGGGCTGGGATGAAGCAGTGGGTGACCGACAACCAGAACTATATCACTGAAGACTTCTATTCCCGCTTCTTCCAGTTCTGTGTACCACAGGATAAAGAGAAGCAAATGTTGGTTCAGAATGAGTCTATCCCTGATCTGGTATGCGTATGTGGTCAGTCTCAGATTGAACACCGTCAAGTCGGCGATGTCTGGCTGCATGCTGTGTTTTTCCTGACCAATGTCATGCTCAACATCAAGTGGAAGTGATATTATGGCCGCTCTTGGATTGTTCGATTACCTGGCTGCTCTGAACAGCAGCAAAGAAAACCTTTTGCGGTCTGATGACCCAGAAGTGTTGAAAGGATTCGACCCGTTTATGACGCGGCGTGGTTTAGCTCAGAGCAAAGACACTCTAGTGGCTGCGCAACAGATGAATAAGCTACATGCTATCACTCCATGGATGCAATGGTCATATGCCTTTTACACCATTCCGGCTCGGAAACGCTACGACAAATGGTCTAAGAAAGGTCCGATTGATCCTGACGTGAAGTTACTCTCCGAGTACTTCTACATCAGCATGGAGAAGGCATCGGAGTACGTCCGTTTCTTGCCGAAGGAAGTCCTGGCCGAGATACGCGAGAAGATGAGACGCACTGAGCTGAACGCCAAAGCGAAACCGCGCAAGGCTAAATAGTTCAAACTATTGTAAAAGGGGAATGAGTCATGGCGCGTAATACGCTAGACATATTGAATATTTCAGCAGTCAACGATGAGGCCAGCATCGTTGATTGTATGGTTGAAGTTCAATTGAACCAAGATCGGCCAGGTATATTCCTGGGGATCAAGGAAACACTGAGTCGAATTGGGGTAAACACGCGCCAAGAGCCGAATACTCTGTATCAGACTTGCCATATTCTTCATAAGTGTGGTAAGTATTATATCGTCCACTTTAAGCATCTATTTATGCTGGACGGGCATTACAACGGATTTAACCGCGAAGATGTCCTGAGGATGAACCGAATCATCAAGCTGCTGGAGCAGTGGAACATGGTGAAGGTCATTCATCCTGAGCAGGTCACCGAAGCAGCCGATATGTCTCGCATTAAAGTGGTTAAACACGATCAGGTTCCTGAATGGAAGCTGGTTCCAAAATACATCATCCGGCCTACGAAGGCAAAAAGCGAATAACTGGAGTCGCTATATTATGACAACTACATTTTCTAAGAACGTGAATCTGAATCTGGCTTTCGGTAATGCAAAGGGCGACGTCACATCGCCTGACTTTGGTAAGATCCGCAATCAGGCGAAACTGGTGCTGGAAGAGACCCGCGAACTGCTGGAAGCGGCGTTCTTTGACCATGATGTGAAGGTGGAATTCACTGCAACTCCACGAGTCCTGAAAGAACCCGTTGTTGTCGACATCAAAGACATTATGCGCCAGATCATGGATGCCCAGGGCGACATCACCACTGTCAACGACGGTTTGGCTCATATTGCTGGTTTCGACGGTGACGAATGCTTACAGCGCGTGTATGCCTCTAACATGAGCAAGTTCATCCGTAATGAAGACGAAGTTGTGCCTGCACTGGATTACTACTACAACAAAGGCTTCCCACGCGAAAGTCTGCGCATCGAAGGGGAATTCCCTCAGGCGTGCATCAAAGTGGTGAACACCATCACCGTCGACGGCAAAGAGTACCCGGCTGGCAAGTTCCTGAAGAACATGGCAACCTTCAAAGAGCCTGACTTCTCTGATATGTTGACCACCGAGCCTAAGCGCCAGATCACCGAAATCATTCTGACGGGTACGGCCATTCCAGGCCAGCTCGGTTCTAACGAACACGCTGGTGTTGCCTTCGCTCCTTTCGATTTTATTGACGAGATCATGGGATACACCAAGATGGGCTTCCAGGCGTTCTCTGGCGAAACAGTCGAGAGCTACATTCCCGTGTTTGTTTTCAATGAAGACAACTTCCCAACTCTACCGTTGATCTGGGGTGAATGGAAAGCCAACGTCCGTATCTATGTGGCCAGCCCAGTGCAATCATCTATCACCCAACTGACCCGTATCGATTAAGATATACAGTTATTCACTAAACAACAGAGGCTATAATGGCCTCTGTTTTCGTATTCTAAGAGGATACCATGAAAGATAAAGCCCTAGACGTCCCGTACTGCGGTGTCCGTGAAGAAAAGATAAAGTCGGCCAAACCGGTTCTCAGTCCGACCCATACCCGCCTGTCTTACGAATGGATGAGCGAGCGCTATAAGATCCACGTCAAGAAGGATGTCCAGCGCCTTCCTGCTCCTTGGACTGATAATCCCATATTACGGCAGGTCAAGTTCTGTAATGTCCGGAGAGAGCACGACAGGCAGTCTCTCAACCTGATCAACAACATCGTCAACAACGATGCTCTGGGTATGGCCGACAAGATGTTCAACTGCGTGTTGTTCCGCATGTTCAACCTCTGGGATCCAATCCAGGCTATTGGCGGCGCGATGACGATCAAAGAATTCGCCAAGATCAACCTCGATACAACCCGCGAACGACTTCAGAAGTTCGAGGCCGACGGTGGTAAGGTATTCACCAATGCCTTCAACACGGGCGGCCTGAAGCAATGCCTGGCTTTCCCTGAGCTGGTTGTCAACCACAAAGAGCAGCGCTTCGGTGGGATGATGGTGAAAGTGTATCGCGTTGGCCAGGGTATTGTGGACGAGATGGACTACAAGGTCGCCAAGAAGCTGGTCGAAGAGAATCCTGGTGAATATACCATCGAGGGATGGGAACCGTACATGCCAATGCGTGTCATCCGCTCCCTGAAGGCATTCGTCAACAAGTATCCAAATTATTTCCATGACCTGCTGCGCCTTGGTACTCCTTTGGAAGTATACCAGCGCATGTACGACGACATCGAAGGGCTTGGTCCATTCTTGGCCTATCAGATATGGGTTGACTTCACGTACATGCCGGGTTATCCGTTTAGTGAGAACCACTTCACGGTTGCTGGACCAGGCTGTCGCGCAGGTATTGATCTGCTGTTCCTGAACAAAGACGGTATGACTCACGAAGAATGCATCTTCTGGCTACGGGATAATCAGGACGCAGTGTACTCCCAATATGGGTATGTTCGCGAGCAATTCT
>CYGL01000501.1_pt1 | contig 15244 bp, 27 predicted proteins | sample 485531 | NCBI WGS metagenome assembly CYGL01 (sample SAMEA3497897, study PRJEB9818) | human gut metagenome | reverse complement strand
ACTGTTTTTCTCCATCTCTGCTGACAAATCATTGTAGAGAGACTGTAAATCTCCACCCTCTTCATTCTCCGGATCAAGGTAATCATCAAGTAAATCGTATACCTTTACGAGCTGTTTCTCTTTTGCTTCTTTATCATCAAAATCAAAGCCAAATTCGTCAGCATGAAATTTCTGCAAGCCTACAAGTAGAAACTCCGGCAGAAATTCAAGCATATTGTCAATAACTTCAAGTCCCTCGCCCTGTTGTTCCATTCCTACGAGTCTTGGAATAATTTTATTCTTAACTACCGGTGCATATCCGAATTTAACTGTGTATTCTTTTCCGTTTAATTTAATTTTCATTTTATCTTTCCCTTTCTCCCTAATTTATATAGGAAAGAGGCAGTGTTAAAACCGCCTCAATTACCTTACTATATTGTTTCTTCAAGTTCGCTGTCAGCCGTGCTATCATCGTAGCCAACCGCTACGGCTTTTTCCGATTGGCTCACCCTTTTTTTGTGAGTGTGATTGCTGTTGGATAACCATTTTCATCCTCTGTTACCGCTACAGTGTAATTATCCTCAATCCACTTAGGTACTGTCTGTACTGATACAGTCGCAGTTCCTGTTAAGTGGTCATCGGAAGCTTCGCCCGGGGCGAATGACTCTTGACCGATAAAAGCACAGATACCCTCTGAACCTTTTCCGTCCGTACCATAGAGAATAATAAAGTCGAGCTTCTTACCCTCATTAGTTACCATCTCGTCTTTGTACTTTTTCTCAAAAGCTCCCTCAACCTCCATAGAACCGGCTGAACGTCTACCCATTTCCTGTGTCTCTACTAAATCCTCAAGAGTTGAAGTGTCTACCATGTTCTGTGAGCCGAATGGTGAGGGAATTGATTTTGCTCTGATTAAGAGCTTGTAAGTTCCAGCCCAGTAATCGCCACTTGTGGCAGATGAGCTTGGTGTCTTGTAAGCAATTCTACTTTTTAAACCTGTTGCCATTTGTCTTACCTCCTAATTTTTCATAAAAAAATAAGAGCCAAAAGGCTCTTATAACTTATCATTCCAATCGAATGGCCGCCTAGCACGTAATGTTGCTGTCCATATTTTGCCGTTTTTTCTAGCGAATGGGGCTGTTGTCAGCTTGAATGACATGGCTTTGTATTCATTAGCCACTGTCTGCGCCACATTCAAGGCTTCTGAACGGCTTTTATTCGTTGTAACAATTACCTGTGCCGTAAATAGCACTGTATTTATTCTTTCACACTCTAAATCCTCATTCTGTTCAATAGGTTCGAGTGCTTGAACTAGCACTGTCGGGAAACTAGCCGTTGAACTGTCCGACTGCTCCTCTTGTGTGAATTTTAGCTTGGGATATTTAGTTTTCAATTTGCTCTCACATCGGGTTTTAACAATCGCATATGTGAGATTTTCAAGGTCATAAACCCATTGATTTTGATTTGCCACTTTATCACCTCAACTAAAAAATTCTCCGTGCTGTCCTTATGATGTCATTTTCCATTTCTACGAATGCGTGATACATCGGCATTGTAGGTGTAATGCCGTATGAATGGTGTAATTCTCCGCTTTCGTCTCTCCAATACCAACCCTCGCTGTCGAATGCGTGTGTCTGTCCGGGGAATGTGCCTTGACCACCCCTTGTGTCATTAAAGTGCGGTTTAGCTTTCCAACCGGAACCATATTCAGCCATAAGCAAAGGCGATACATCAACTGTCTTAAGTCCATCTGCCGTCTGCCATGTGCTTTGTATCTGCCCCGTTTCGGTGGCAAGCACGATAGCCGTACAGCCATCTGTAGAGTCTTTAATTTCATAACTAAATGTAATATAGTGTCCGAAATTGCCTGTATTTGCTTGCGCTACGGCAATGCCGTTACTAGCAAGCTCTCCAACAAACGCTATGCACTTATCCTGTAGGCGGTCTTTGTATCTTTCAAGCTCGTCTATTGCATTTTGTATGGATTTTTCTGTCAGAGAAATGTCAATCTTCACAATTACACCTCTTTTACAACCGCTTTGAGCATGTATTTAACTGAATAGAGAGAGGGCTTTACTCCGACTATTGTAAAGTCTGCGGAAGTCGAATCAACTAATCCGTTATCGTCCTTTGCAGGCTCACTATCAAGCCAAATAAGGTCTCCTTTTTTAAAAGGGTATTTCCCTTTGTCTGTCAGTAAAACAGCGTCAAAATCAGCCGTATCAAAGCCATATTCCTTATTCTGCGCTTCTCCTCCGTCAAACGATATATTCGCCCAAAAATCAACCGGCTCCGAAAAGCCTATTTCCTCATGGGTGTAATATATCTTTTCTCCGTCCTCTGTCTCGTAAAACTTTGGATTTCCGTCATCGTCTTTTTCGTAAACTGTGACTGTTTGACCTTGAAGCGCATATTTCATGGCTTGCTTATTGATATCAAGCATTTTTCTTTATCTGCTTGTAAATCTGATTAACACCGGTGCTTGCCATGCCCGACACAATACCAACTGCTATTGCATCAAGAACGTTGTCTGCCGGATATCCCGGAATCACAAACATTCCAACAACACCGAGTATTCCACCGGCTACACCTACGATAATAGGAATGATATTATCCTTAACCTGTGGTATCTGTTTTGAAGCATATCCGATTAAATAAGTAATCACTATAATAGCAACTACTGTAGGTACTTGTGTAAAGTCCATCAGCTTTTACCTCCTTTGCCTAAATGGATTTCCTCAATCTCATTTTTCATTTTCGTTACCATGCCATTGCCACCGAGTGCATGATATGCATCATACATCTCGCAAAAGTTCTGATATGCATATGAGGGAATTTCGCCAAGCTTCATGTACTTATCGTGGTATTCGATAAGCTGTACTCGTAAAAGCAACATTGTGCCTTTTCCGTTTGCTTCTCGTAGCTTTTTTTCTTCCTCAATGCGCTCGTTTCTTTCTTTTGTGTCTATCATTTTTTGCTTTTTCTGCTCTTGTAAAAGCCAAACAATATAACCCAAAAGTGCTGTTAGAACAATCGGCAAGGCAATGATGTATGTCTGATAAATCAAATTATTCATCTTACAGCCTTTCGTCTTTGGTAATTGGCACACCGCCCACCACCACTTAATGTGTACCGCCTGCTACCATATTACCGACATCAGTAAAATGGTAACGCACAATCTTCTTTTGCTTATAGCACTTTGACAAAAGGGAAAACTCCGACAAACAGTTTATCCCTGTCTTTCCATGTACGGCTCACTCCGCCCTCACTTAATGCGCTCATGTAGTTCTCACCGGCTTGCGATTTGTCGTAAACTGTAAGATTGATAATGACATTCTCAAACTGCTTTAAATCGGCAGTTATATCATCATCAGTGAAAGTGTCCGGATAACACCTTTTTGCTTTCACATCTTCCGTGGCTTGCTTAATGAGCTGTTCAATGAGTGGGTTATCTTCCTTTTTATCGAACACAACCACATCAGATGTAGTGTCATCATCGTTTGTGACAGTTTCAATATGATATTGTTTAAGTCTGATTTTGACCTGTTCTAATGTGGTGTATTCCATGCCAAGCTCCTTATAATCCAAACTTTTCAATTAACATTTTCTTCAAGTCGCTACCATTTATTTCTGTGGCATTTTCAATACCATTTTCGCTTGCAAGCTTCTTTAGGTCGGCTGTAGACATTCTGTTAATTTCCGTCTTTGTGTATGGTGTTTCAGGTGGGTTCATAAAATCAGAAGGCACCGAATTGCTATTACTTTCCGGTACCTCTTCTCCGACTTTATACCACACTCCATCATGCTTTATAGAGTGCGTTGCTATCATAAGCCTTAATCCTCCTTAACTTTGAGAACCATAACGCTATCCATACCCTCAAATGTAGGTAATCCAATCATGGATACGATACAGTGGGTGTTGATAGGATGATTTGTAGCGTATGTGTACACAGATACACCAGTCTCAACAAGTGAGAGGTTTCCGTCTGTGATACTTCCGCTTCTTTCCTCAGGAGTCTTACCAAATGTGTAATCGCCAAGGAATACTCCGGCAGACTGCGCAGATACAATACCTGTTGGTACAAAGTACTGTGTCTGTCCTGACTCATCAACATAGAGCTTATCGTATACCTCAATCTCGATACCATATCCTCTAAGGTATTCAGTAACCTGTCCTTGCTGTAATCTGATACCGCCATTGTAAGCTGTGATACCAAGTACCTGTTTCTTTGTGTCCTCTGCCTTAAGCACCATTTCCCATGTCTCTGTATTCATAGAGAATCTTGTCAGAGAATATCCTGTCTTCTTTGCGAAATCACGTCTTGTGTCGATCAAGTCTTGAAGTGGTGTTGCTGTTGCCGGAACATTCCACTTATCAGATGTGCCTTGAATTTCAACGAAGTGATCTGCCTTGTGCTTTGCTCCATTGTCGGCTGTGTAATCAACGACATAGTTTTTATCGCCAAGCACAACCTTTACCTTTGGTACACCATCTGTAGGTGCAAGTAACTGCCAAATCTGTCTCTCCGGCACAACTAATGCACCCTCAATTAACATCATTGGTTTCTTTGAGATTTCACGTAATACGTTATTGGCAAGGCTAGAGTTTTCAGAAGTTCTGTAGTTGTCGTACTCCTGTTCCTCTTTCTCTGTTACCATATATCCCTCACGATAGAATGGCATAGAGTTCTGAATGTCAGAGAAACCTCCAACATCTCTTAACTCTGCCTGTGCGTCAAAGTTTGAAGCTTTGAGCGATACCGGCAGTCCGTTCTTGCCTTTGATAAATCTAAGGTCGAGTGAGTCCTGTTTACGTGTTCCAAATTTCTGTCTGCCAAGATAAGGGGCAGTTCCTAATGTCTTTTTGTAGTTATCCCACATTACACCGAGACTTCTCGCTGTAAATGCTTCTGCTAATGGTAATGCCATGTTCTTCTACCTCCTTTTAGTCCTGACCGGTTACTTTGCGGCTGCATCTTGGTGCGCCATAGAAGTAACTCTAGGTGTTGCAGTTCTAGCTGCGTCTGCGATTGAAAGCGACTTAACTTTCTCCCAATCAATAGTTCCTTGATATACGTATGTTCCCGGTGCGTCACCCATTGTTACATCTACATCGTGTAACAGATAACCCTTGCAATCTGCGTCATTGCTTGGGAATGGTGTGCCGGCTGGCACAATCTTCATTCCGTTTGCGTCTGCACTTGTTTTCATAGTCTGTGGTACAAGGCACGCTGCTCCCTCATAAGGGAAAATTTCAAAATTCCTTTACCCTGTGTAAGTCTCTTACGATTGGCTTTCCCATCGTTCTACCTCCTGTTTAAATTACATAGCTGTTTTGACTTTCAGCACTTGCAACTGTACCGAATGAGATTTGTTCTGCATTTGCCACATCTGCCGGCTTTGAGTCAGGTTCATTATTGTTACCGCCATTGTTTGGATTAGGAGTATTATTAAGTGCATTCTTCTCATACTCCGCAATCGCATTGGCTTTCATGTCGGAAATAATTTTTCCAAGTGATGTTGTGTCAAAAGAGCCATCATCTTTTACTACTGTCTTTGCCTGTTCAGCAGTAATACCAAAATCAGACATTGCACTCTCTCGTAAATCTCTGACAGCGTTATCTTTCTGTAGCTTAGCTATCTGCTGATTAGCTGTTTCTAAGGCTTTATTTGCCTTTTCGAGCTCCGTCATGTTGCCAGCCTGTAAATCGTCAAGCTGCGCCTGTAGCTCGTCAGCTTTGTCGGCTTTAGCCTTGTACTGATTGGCTTTCTCTTTCTCTCTTGCCATTTCCTCACCGCTCTTGTTAAGCAGATTTGTTATCTGCTCATCCGTTGCGTCCGGAAAAAGCTTCAAAACATCATTTCTTGTCATTTCAATTACCTCCGTAACTCACGCTTTTGTTATCGCTGGTCGCACCAGCCGAGTTTTTCTGTTGTTTAACGCACAACTGCAAATTTTTGTGTATAATAAAAAGCAACCTATAAGTTTTCCTTACAAGTTGCTCATTATTTGTAATATTTAACACTGCATCGGCAGTTAGAAATTTCTTTTACCTCTGCGCCTAGTGAATGGTCTTTTGGAAACATCATCAGTGAATTTCCAACCTCAAACGGCTCAAAAATATCAATTCTCTTTCTGTCAATTTCTACATGAGTAGGTCTGACATGTGAATCCTCTTTCGAGCGCCATTCTTTTGTTTTGTAGCCCTTTTTCACCATTTCGGTTTGCAATCTGTAATTGCCAACTGCATTAGCTTCATTCGCAGCTACATTTTTCGCTCGCTTCTGTGAAGTAAAATACTCAACATCAGTATTTTGCGTGGTAGCGTCAACTACCTCATTCACAATGTACCGAGCATAATCCGTAATGTATGAGGGTGTTTTCTTGGCTTTGCAATACTGTGTGGCAATGCTCTCATATCTGATGATAAATTCTTTAGTGATAGTTGTTATCTCTGTTTCTTCCTTGCCGGATAATAAAGTAAAAGCATAACAAATACCTTTTCAAATCTTTCAGCAAGCTTTTTTCTATCTTCCTTTTCATCGTCAGATAAATCCATCTCGCCAAAATATGTATCATAATCTATGTCTTGTATTTCATTTTTGTTAAGTGCGTGGATTTCATCTGCCATATCAAGCTCCAAAATAAATTGACAGCCAATTATTCATCGGCTGTCTTTCCATTGTTCTTATCACTGTTATTATTGTTAGGTGTAGCTGTTGCCGGCTGTTCCTCCGGGAATAACATTTCCATACGCTTTGCGCTTTCGAGAGTTACTTGTTCAGGGTCGCTAAACATATCAATCGTCTTGACGGCTCTCTTGTAGTTAATACCGCAGTTAAGCAGTATTTGAAGCACTTCTGCCTTAACAAGCATATTGTCAAGTTTGTTGTGATTAATGTGTATCTCAACATCGCTAGGCATGAGCGTAAAGCCTTTGTTAATCCTCAATCTGTTAAGAATAAGCCTAAGTGCCATTCTCTCTGACTTCTTAAGGATAGGCTCATTAATAGCTGTTCTAAGTCCAGCATCATAATGTCCATTTCGCAGTTCTACAGCCGAGCCGGTATCACCGCCTGTGTTACCCTGACGATTTGCAAGCCCTTGAATGCTTAAAAATCTTTCAAAAAGGTCTGTGAATACCACTTGCCCCTCTGTCTGATTAAGCTCGCTCGTCATTACATCAACATCAGCCTTGTTGTCTGAACCATTGTTAGATTTGACAACCAATGCCCCCTCTTGTCGCATTTTTCTGAATGTCTCTATATCAATCTCGCAATTAACGAATTTCACCCATGCAGACACAAACTGCTCAACACCATTGATTCTATCTGATGTAAGCACGTTAATAGCGTCTGTGATTGCAATAGTCATTTCAATGTCGGACAATCGCCTTGCATTGTTTGGATATTCAATCACCGGAATAGCTCTATTGCCGTTAGTTCCGCTTGCGTAAATCTTGCCGTTGCGAATATCAAACCACTCATTGTCTGTGAACACATAATATATATCTGCTCCGTTCTCATCCTCTCCGATTTGACAGGAGAATGCCGGACGTCCGTTTGAGTAGTACGCTACAAACGTATACATTGGATTTTCAGACGATAAATAAAAATCGCTTTCATCAAGCAATTGTCCTTGTCCATCATCGTTACCGATAAATCTGTAGCCGGTACCGCATATGCTTCTCCAACGATGTATGTCTATGTCACACTCTTGTTTGCTTTCAGAATCCATTGTGATGTTGAGCTGTGTGATTTCTTCCGACTTGTGGTTATCAGTGCCACGCAATACATATTGGATTGGCTCGGCACACATCTCTGCGGTCTTTCTCTCAACAAGCTCATATGCAAGATTTACAGCAATCTTATTGTTGATTTCCGGACGATTTACTTTTTGCCGATACAAAATTGGTTGGTCACCACGATAGTATCTGTCAAGGTACTCAATCTCGATAGCGTTTTGCTCGTGAATCACAAGTGCTTTATTCAGTTCTTCAACTATGTTATTTTTGTGATTTGCCTTTTTCTCGTGAAAATAACTTGTCTGCCGTAATTATTATGACAGACAGCCGAAAAAGGTCTTACGTTTTTATGTGCATATCTATACATCAATAAAACCTCATGCCACTTGCAGTAGTTCTCTGTGGAGCCTCTTTTACCTGAAATTCTCGTGTGCCAGCCCAAAACCATATCCATCTACGGCAGTGAGTACACATCACCTTATGGTGCTTCTTATCGTTTTTATTTACCCACGTTAGCAATTTACCGCAACGAGGGCACATTACACTTTGTTTTCCTGTTGGTACAATATTTTGATTATTCATGTTTTCCTCGTTTCACTAAAAAGGGCACCCACAATCTGTGAGTGCCATTTCTAAAAGAGATTTACGCAATGAACGAATTACGATTTTTTCTACAGTTATATTATAACTGTCAACTTTTTAAGTGTATATATGCAATGATATGCAAAACTATGCACACTACTGCACATTTTCAAGGTATTCTTTTCCGTAGAGTCTTTCAAACTCTTGCAAAGCTCTGCCGTGAATTGTAAATATTTTTCTTATGCTCCAATTTGTAGCCTGTGCGATTTCCTCAAAAGTATTTTGATTGACATATCTCATTGAGAGTACATGGTAGTAGTCGGTATTCTCCATGCTATCAATTTGACCGATGATATGATTTCTTTTTCTCATAAATTCATCGACAAGTCTGTCTGTATCTTTTTCCAAGTCCACAATTTTAGTTACTGTACTGCCTAATTTATCTTTGTCAGATGAAACATTGACCGCTTCTTTGTCTGTTGAAACAGTAACACTACACGCTATTGTCTTAAGCCGATATATTTCAGACAGCTTGTTTTGTATCATTTTATCTAATCTGCTGATTTGATTTAAGTAAGTTTTTGTGTTCATTAATAAAGCCCTCCTCTGAACGGATTGTGTACCGCTTCAACCTTTGCTATCCTGCTGCCTTGTGTCATTCTCAATGCAAAGTTTGAGAATACATCAGGAACATCATCTAGCTGTTTTTTGCCTGTCACTGAATATCGTTTTAATAGCGATACCATTACTCCATACGGCTCGTTGGGTTTATAAAGCGATTGGTCTTTGAAAATAATATGTTGCAAAATCCAATTAGAACACTGAAAGATACGTGCTTCTTTGTTGGTTTCTGTCGGTACATCGGTGATGTTACATATCCACCCTTTATTTTCAACTCGCTTATTAACTTCCATAGCCACCCTGTCACCACCGGCATTACGCTCAAACTCGCACTCTTGTACCTGATTATTCACTAATGTGTTTGTACGCATTTTCGTTACTGCATTTCTATAGTCTGCCGTATTGTTCACACACACAATCAACACAATAATAATCCTCGCCATATTTTTGTTCAGTATTGGTCGATAACAAAATAAGTCTGTGCCTTTCCCTTTTCGTTATTCGCATTGAGCTGTGATAATTTCGGCCTTCGGCCACTGTGGCGAGATTGAAGTATCTGTCGGATTTTATTCGTTCAGGAAGTAATAGACCCTCACGCTCGATAGGTTCCTGTTTATACAGACATCGGTAAGAGATTTCGTCCATGAGTAATTGTTGGTCGGCAAAAAACTCTTTCGTAAAACCGCCATACTCATAATCAAAGTTGCTTTCGCCTGTTACCGGGTCCACATCAGGTACTGATATTGTTTTGACTCTCGGATTTCCGACATACATGTTTTGAATGCGTCCGATAACATCATGTACGCTCCAACGAGTAGCAATGTGTATCTCTTTACACGGCTTTCCGTCTGTGTCTTGAGTCTTACGCTGTCTTGCGTCTACCGCATATTTATCCCATAGCTTATCAAGTATTACAGGATTTAAAGCTTCTTCAATTCCGCCTATCATATCATCAACTAGCAAAAATTTACTTGCACGGACTTTTCCGGCATTCTTACTTCCAACAGATGTACACTGTACGGACGGAAAAGGCTTGTATTTGCCAATATTGAATTGCTCCATTTTAGCATTCGTACTTGTAACTGATAGATTAGGGAAAATATCATGCCATGCGTAATCATCATCGTTAGTGACAATATCATACACTCCATCGTAGTACATTCGTGTAATATCGCCACTGTGCGAATAAAATAGGCTGTAGTCTTTCGGAAACCAACCGGCAACTGCCGAATGAAAAAATTTCTCAATCGTACTCTTGCCCGCTCCTGGCACTAGACTCACGCACAATATGTCGTATTTATCGTCAATCATGCCTTGTAGTGCGTCCACAAGCCCGATTTTGATTAATTGCTTTCTACGTGGCATATAAAATCTGTCTTTAGGCTCACGCTTTTTCTCTATGTAACTGAAAATAGCTGTCAACTTATTTTGTTTGAGCTTCAAGTAACAAAACCTCATATTTTTTATTTATCAGCTCATAAGTGGTTTTATGGTCAAATGCGTATTTTTCCAATTCCCAAATTGTACCACCTGTTTTAGCCATGCAGAAGTCCTCTATAAGCTCTTTTGCTCTCTTAGTGAGTTGTAGTCCATACTCAATGTCTTTCTCACCATTTATGGCTACACTGCAAGCGTCTACATAGGCATTAATTACTTGCTCGTCTTTCCCATTATTCTGTATGTAGTTTTCATATCCGTTTACTGTGGAAATTAGGCTCTGACTAGCCATAAGAAAAGCACCTCCACTTTTCAGCAAAGGTGCTTAAGACCTCTGCCTATAACTGTTTTAGGGTAGCGACTAACTCCATTTGTTAGCCGGTAAAATTTTGTTAGAGCAATACATCATGGACAGGCGGATTTAATTTCTTAAAAAGAGCACCATAATTATCAATTATATCTCTCGCCGGGACTATATATGTTTTAATGCCATATCTTTGCGCTGTATCTCTTTCAATGTAACAGCCATTCCAATCGTATGCCTCATTAATTCCGACAAAAATATCAGCCTGTGCCAGCTTCTTAAGACTTTCGCCAAGATACCATACAGCTTCTTTGCTGTCTTTAGGTGGGTTATCCTCAATGTAGCTGTCGATAAGCTCTAATTCTTCTCCCTCGTATATCTCCGCAATCTTTTTCATCTTCTGAATACTTGCTTTGATTTCTTCCTCTGTTCTGCCTTTCATTGGCACACTTACAAATAACTTCTTCATGTTCTTATCTCCTTTTCTATGTTTTATCAGCCTTTAACTTTCTAAGGTCAGCAACTGCAATTAGTCCGTAGTTGGTAAAATGCGTAGTCAGTAGTAAAAGCTATTCTTAGCACACCAATATTGTACGCACCTCTTAGTGTTTTGGAAATTATTTAAAGACTATTTTCTTGGTCTTGCTTCGTTATCTGCCTTAATAACAGCCTTATCTCCTAAAGTGGAACAATCTATAGGCTTGCCATTTCTACCGCCTATTTCGTGCGTCTGCGCTTCTCTAAGTGCTTCACGCTCTATTGATTTAATTACTTCTGCCATGCTCATTGTAATACACCTTAAATCCTTGCCACTATATGCTCTCTTGCAATCTCTTTGTTTTCTTCATCATAGATAACTGCGCCATTTTTATTGGCCTTGTATTTATCAAACTCACACATAACCTTTATTCTGCCCTTGTTACTACATTCTGCGTGATAGTCAATATTGCACACCTTTTTCTGCCATTTTCCATTAGCATAAATTTTTGTATAACCGCCAGCTCTTGTTTTAATGATTATTTTACTTCTTGATTTCCTCATTGCTCATAAACTCCTCAAAATCTTCCATGCATTTATGACATAAATCGTAGGTTATATTTAAAATGCCATTTCTCGTGATTGAGTCTGTACACAATAACCCTACTTTTATCTCTCTACCGCACCTATCACAAGTAAGCCATTCTTTTTGATGTTTCATTCTTCCACCAACTTTCTAAGCGCCATTCATAAACATATTTCCAAAATGGAAATCATTTAGTGCTTTTTCTAATTCATCTTTGTATCTAAATGGGCTTAAAGGGCTTTTTATTTCTTCCCTTAAAACCGGCATTGCCGCATCTGTCAAAATGCCTTGTGTAGCACTTGCAAGATTTTGTGGTGGCAAATCTGCTAAAGCGCATAACTCCATTCTTTTATGGTCGCATTTTTTAGATTTAGGGCAACTTTTACATTTTTCTGCTAATTTACTTAAAGGTTCTGCCATTACTACACCAACTCTCTACCGCAGATAGGGCAATAAGCTATTTCCATTACCATTTCAACGTTTATGTCTTTACTACTGCACACCGCAAAAGACGGACATTTATTCAAGTCGCATGTAATTATATGTTTATTTGACAACTTATCAATCTTAAATTTGCCATAATGTGTTATGATGGGGATTTTTTCTTCGCAAAATTCACACATATTACACCTCAATCAAAGTAAATATTCGTTTTTTAACAATATTGTCTCTGTGAAGCATTCCATCTATGTTTCTGCCACCCCCGACATTAATTGTATTCACCTTGCATCCGCCTAAATACACTTGATATTCTTGCCCGGCAATAGAGATAGTTCCAAGTATATTTTTATTTTCAAAACTTGCATTAAAGTCATTGTAGTCATAGGGGGTACCGCAATAAGGACATTTATCAAGCTTTCTATCAATTGGCGCGCCACAATTCACACAATTTGTAATCATTGGTTATTCTCCCTTTGCCTTAAACAGCGTGTCGGGAAACGTAATACCCAAAAAATACATATTTGCGTATTTCCTAAATGTTGGTCGGCTCATGCCAGCCATCTTCGCAGCTTTCGATTGTGAACATCTGCCGGATGTGTATTCTGTTAATGCTTTTCGGAATAAATCAACATTCTGTGTCTTAACTCCCTTTGCCATATTTATACCTCCGTTTAGTACTCAATAATGCCTTGTGCCAACTGTAGCAGATAGTCGCTTTTAGCAAAATGCGTTATCGAGTAGTTAGTCTCTCTTCTATGTGTCCGGCTGAAATGCTCATTAACCATTCTATCAAGCCCTGTGCGTCCTGTTTCGTCTGCTAGGTAAACATCTGTCCACTCAAAGTGATTATGCTCCGTATCAGCCACATTAGAAAGCGACAGGCATACATTAGTCAGTGTCTTATCGGTCAAGATTGGGTGAACCTTGCAAAACCCTGTCTCATACATACTCATGTATTTGCGAAATGTTCTTTTGACAGCTACCCTAATTGTCTTGTTCTCGATATTATCATCACAGATTGCAAAGAACCTACAGACCATATCATCTTTCTTTGCTTGCATATCCTGTCGGGTGACTCTTGCCGTCTGTTTCTCGGAAACAGATGTATGTACCTCTCCATCAATGCTAGTTGATGTATGTACCTTATCAGTATTTAATCTTTCAGTACTTTGTTTATTAGTATTTAATTCATTAGTACTTAATCCATTAGTATTTAATTGTCCGTGGTTTTCTACCTGTTGACGTTCAACCCCTAGATTTTCTGTGTCTTGTTTTTCTATTTTCTGTTTATATGGTTCTTCGTAAACCTCATAGGTGTACTTTATTCTTCCACCATTGCTTTTTGTTGGATTTTCTTTGGTAACCACAACATAATTATTATCTTTTAATTCGTTTAAAGCCGATTTAACGGCTGTTTCATTCTCTTTGCATATTGCAACTAACCCAGCTATTGAATAATCCCAATTATCGGGCAATGAAAGCATTACAGACAATAATCCTTTTGCTTTCAGACTCAAACTCTTATCCCTTAAATGAGTATTACTCATAACTGTGTAATTTTTTGTTTTATGCACTCTAATCGTTGCCATAATCAAATACCTCCGCTTGATATTATTTATGTATGCCTGTGATACATACTCCGCTTGATTGATAAAACAACAAACAGGCACAGCGGAAGTGCTTTTCGCTTCGTCAAGCTAGTTTGTTGTAAATAGTTGCACGGAGAGTCGAACTCCGTCAGACCAAACCATGCCAATGCATTTCAAATCTGCAAATTCTATTTTGCAAAGAGTTTTCTGTTTCCGATAATACAACTACTATCCATACATCTCCCATCGACCGGAACTATTGCAGTAGTATCCGACTAAGTGGAGATAAGAAATTGATGTGGTGTGGATTTGAACCACACATGATTGTCGCGACTCTCGTCATCTAAGTTGCCGGTTTCAACGAATTATCTTACGGCAATAGCGTTTACCCATTTCGCCACACATCAACAATCGGCAAGGCTGGGAATCGAACCCGCGACAAATCAGCTAATAGCTGACTGCTCTACCACTGAGCTACATGCCGTTAATGAGGCAAAACTAATTAGGCTAGTTTTGCCTCTGCATGAAAAATTCAACAAAGGGGAAGCAGAACCCCCTATTTGCAGAAATGATACTATGCAACAGTTAGTCGGCGCCTTTAGACAGGGACATGCGTTATGATTTTCTGTTGTTTATTGGTAGAGTGTTGCCCGGCTGTTTACCCGACTTGTATCTCACGCAACACCTTGTAGCTGCTACCATATCTTACGCTATATTTTATTTCTGCAAACTGGCTTGATAGGACTCGAACCTACAACTACTTGATTAACAATCAAGCTTTCTACCTGTTGAACTACAAGCCAGTATTGAGGGTGAAGTCTAAGGAGTGACTACACCCTCCGGAGATATAAATTTGTATGTGCTGTAGGAAAAGAACTAGCGAAACCTACAGCAAAGGACATGTGAGGAATTGCACCTCACCTAAGACTCATATGATTTGAGTTGCCCTAGTTTAACAATTAATTAAAGGGGGTATATGTCTACTCTGCCTATTACAGATGTCTTACGACAGGTTGGCTTTCACGCTCGTGTATTGTGGGATTATACACGATTAAATCCTCACGAGCCTTGTGACGGCTCTTAACAGCTTTCCACTATGAGGGTGAAAGGAACTACTAAGTCCAATGTCGGGGAACCAAGTAAACCCCGAACAGGGCATGTTGGATTTGAACCAACGAATACAGGAATCAAAATCCTGTGCCTTACCGCTTGGCGAATGCCCTATGTTTACTGCCACATGAAAGCTATGGCAAGTATCTGACCGAGCATAACCTCAACGCAAGTGAGCATTGCGGTAGTATCAGTTTTATTGTTTAATGCTGAACCTGCCACCCCCAGCACAGTTATTATCAACCATACTGTTGTTACGATTTTTAAAATAAACATGTTTTACACCTCAAAATCTAATTATCATTAAAGCTCTCTATCAGTGACTCAATTATGGTGGCCAAAATCAGAAACACTACCGAGATAAACAATCCGT
>CYGL01000500.1_pt1 | contig 15264 bp, 25 predicted proteins | sample 485531 | NCBI WGS metagenome assembly CYGL01 (sample SAMEA3497897, study PRJEB9818) | human gut metagenome | reverse complement strand
ATACTTTTTTAGCCCATACTTTAGGTACTAAATTTGCTGGGATATTTAACTTGGTTTCTTTGGTCTGCCATATTTTAACCTCTTATAATTCGTCAAAATACTTGCGTACATCGTCCGGACAATGCATCAAGATTACCCGTTTGAATACGCTTTCAAAATCTCTTCTTCACTTACCTTGTTAGGTGTAGGTAACGCCACCGTTTAACGCGCCAGCCTTTGGCAACGTTGACGGCCTACCTGTAACGGGTTATTTGTAACGTCGGTATTCGTTGCCCGTTCATTTTGCAGTTCATTTACAAACTTCCTAATTGTTTCAAAATCGGCATCGGTACCTTCTCCAATATCTACGCGGTAGAAAGCATCATTGATAGGTTGTGCATCGCGCATTGTCATGCCGTTTAGCTTTTCTAATCCGCGTTGGTATAGTTCCCCGAAATTCGGTAACGATTTAATTTCATTTACAAAGTTTAGATTTGTTTGTCTTTGTTGATGCACGGCTAACTGTTGATTTGTGATCGTGTATTCTGCGTTAGCTTCAAAACGAATGAAATCGTTATACTTTTGTACATCTTCAAACATAAGACTTTCTAAATCTTCCGCCGTAATGTTAAAGCGTTTCAACGCTTCACGGCGTACAAAGTCCCGGATATCAGATACTTCATTTTCTGGCAACGTAATTGGTCTTGTTTGTGCTTCAAATTTTCTTGCGCGTTCTTCGGCCGCTTTACGTCTTGCGCGTTCCTGTGCAAGTGCCGCTTTTAGATTGTTATCGTTCGCATGCGTTTCTTCATGTTCCGGTTCTTCGGTGTTAGTGTTCGGCGCCGCTGCATCTACTTCCGCATCGTTCGCATCACTTTCCGCCGCATCATCTGTAGAGGGTTCATCTGTTGCTGCTTCTGGTGTATCCGTTTCTTCGGTATGTTCTTCAACGTTCACGCCCGCGTTTTCTAAATCTTCCGGAGTGAAACCAGCATCTTCGATATTAACTAAATCTTTTTCCATATCTAATACTCCTTAGCCTTTTAACGTCATTGCCGGACGAATAAAGAAATATGGCAGTTTAACGCCGTTGCCGGGCGATAATGTATAAGCAAGCCTTTTAACGCCGTTACTTAGGGCGAAAATAATATAAAAAACGCCCCATTACGGAGCGTTTATTATTGTGTTGATAGTATATATTACATAGTACCTAAATCGTTCATAGGCGGCATGATTTGCGGTGCATTTTGAATGTTTGGTTGTTTACCTTTCAAGGCTAACCGCTCAGCCATGATTTGCTGCGGTGAAATATTAACCCCTAATGTTTGCAAGTACATACTTAATGCTTCCGCTGGCATATCATCAAGCGAACCACTTACACGCAATTCCGGTAATGCTGGTTTTTCGCTTGCTTCTTGCATACGTTTCTTAACTGTTTCTTTTTCTGGGAAATCCATGAAATCTAGGATAATATCCATAGGAATATCAACGCCGGACTTCTTAGCTTCCAATAATTGATACAAGTTAGCACGTCTTGCCGTTGCGCTTGCTTGGCTAGTACTAATCACAATGTCAAAGTCAAAACAACTTAGATCGTATAAAACTTGCTTGATAGGGTTGCCTTCCGCATCAGTTTGTGGCTGGCCTAGTGCATCTGTTAAAACCCTTTCTTGCATAGGTTGATTTAAACCCGGTGCAATCTGTACAAATTCCTTTTGACCGTCGTCGCCCATAATTCGCATTGCCTTTTCTTGGTTGTAGAATTGTGGAATTAACCCCGGCGCGTTCTTTTCACCCCATAAGAGTTTTACTATTTGGCGTTCTGCTTCCTTGGATTGCTCAAAGATACCAGCCGTTTGAACAGTTGTTACAGATTGCCGCAAGTCGATTGCCTTGCCACTCATAGCGCCAACGCTACCGGAAAGGCTTTCCGGAGTAATACCAGAAATAGCATAAAAATCATTGCTTGATTGTTGTTCAAGGCTCATGTTTATATTGCTATCCATTGCCGGCGTGCCGTCTGTGAATGATACGCCCGGCGGTAGGAAGATATTTGCGCCCGGTTTTGTGCTTTCGGTCTTGATAGTTTTCTTTAACTGTTCCGTGAATTGGCCTTGCCAGAATTTAACGCCTAATGACTGTTGATTAACAACGTGCATGCGTTGGCTTCGGTTTTTATTTAATTCACGTTGCGCATCTTTAATATCACGCACTACGCCGGCCGGTTCTAGTTCATCGTCTACCAATTCACCAGTATAGTAACAATATTCACGCACTAACGGGAATTTACCATGCTTATAAGGGCTTTCGCCTTCTTCCAATAGAACACTATCGGCGAACGTTGCATATCTTATTTTGGTATCTGGAATACTTGTAGGCTTTTTGCCTGTAGCCATTAATACAACAAATAGCGGGTTACTTTCATCAATTAAACCCTCTTTTGTCATATATACGTTCTTTTTGCCGTATTCTTTATACCAATACTGCACTACACGGATTTTATTGTAATTCGTATTGTACCAAAGGGCTTCACCGTCTACCGTTTCAACAACGCCGCTTTCCTGTTCGGTTTCGTCGTATCTGCTTTTTAATGCGTTGATTTCATCTACTTTTTCCGGATAGATTTGTTTTAACTTCGCCGCACTTTCCCAGCTATAACGGCCTACATATTGCGCGTCGCTTAAATCGTCCTTCTTACATTCCGGATCAATGAAAGCATCAAACGGAGAAACGCGTTCTATCTGAATTGTACCGTCTAGCTTCGTATAGTCGAATTCATAGCTAACCCAGTAATTGGCTAAACCGCATATAATCTTATCGCGGAAACATTTGCCTTTATTGCGTTGATAATTCGCACGGTCTAAACAGTATTTTGTAATACCTTTAGCAACGCGGCTTATTCTATCATCTTCTTCGGAACGTGGTAAAAAGTCCGGTTCCGTTTCATTCTGTGATGCATAACCACATAAGAGATTAATAACCGGTCTAATTCTATTAATCGTAATTGCTGGTCTTGCTGCATCGCGCATCTTCGCTAAATCTGCGTCGGCCCATTGCTTGCCTTGCATAAATGCAAAATCTTCGGCAGCAGCCTTGCGCCATTCTGACGTGGCGGCCAATGCATTTTTTACATTCTGTTTTGCTTCGTATATATCAAAAGTAGTTTGTTCAATTTCCATTATTCCACCATTTCAGAACCGTAAATCATTGTATACATTTGTTCTAATTGCCATTGCGGCATTGCCTTGGCGAATTCTGCCAACTGTGCATCTGTATATTTAGCCGGAATAATAACGCCTTTTTCTTCACGTTCACCGTATTCCGATTTAAGAACCTTATAGGCGTAATCACGCAACGCCTTTTCACTCATCATACGCCCCATGCGCTTATATCTCCTTCGGTATCATCTTCATATTTATAACCGTCATTAAACGGTTTATCTGGTTTAGTTGATTTAACAGGTCTAGCCATACACATATAACGCACCGCATCGTACGCATGATCTTCTTGTTTTGTATCTACATCTTCAACCTTGATTTTATCGTAGGTTAAAGCTGGCAGCGTTCTAATCAAGTGTACGCAATTACTAAATATTTTTAGCTTGCCTTCTTTCAAACGTTGATGCACTTGCATAAGTCCGGCCAATCTATCATTATCTGCACGTACCCAGTACACGCCCTCAGTCGCGAATATTTCCGCAATCGTTGGTCCGTCGTGGCCTGTACGTTGCCATATAGCGGGGTCCGCCACTCCTTGATAGTCTTTCAAGTGTTCTATTTTTTGCGCTACTTCCCTTGCCGTTTCCTGTGTACCAGTATCCGGCATGCCCGGCTTGCAACCGTAATATTCACCAGTTATATATAAAACGTCGTCATAATCAACCGCATAAGAATATACTGCATATGGTTTCGTATAGCCCCAGTCCATTGACCGGTATCGCTGCCAATGATGCGGTATTTCAAACGGTTCTATAACGTGCTTATCTGTACGGAATTCTGTAAATACTTGACCTTCAAATATATTCCAATCGCCTTCTAAATACGCCTTACGTAGTTTTTCCGGCAACGTGTTAAGTGCATCTATATAAGACTTTGATAGATGCGGGTTATCACTTGCCCTAGCTTGTACGTATGCAATCTTATCGGCGAATGGTTGCATTTCCTTTGTAAAGTTTCTATCAATAAATAGATCCTTTACCCACATATGGCCTTTGCCACCCGGATTTGTTGCAGCTATTAACTTTGTATCCGTGATACCAGTCCAGCGTAAACGCATACGCAAAAAGTCGAACACGTCGCGACTATTCAAGGTTAATTCATCAATAGCAATAGCAGCGAATTCGCTAGAAAGGTATTTACTAGGCTTGTCAAGATTACGGAAACATATAACGCCGCCGCCTAATTCATCATTCAATGTAAATTCGTGGTTACTTTCCTTATACGTTCCTAGCCATTCCGGAAACTCCATTTTGATTTTGGATATTTGACGATCATCTAAACTTGGATAATCTTCACAAAATAATCCAACGCGTATGCCTTTTAATCCTGTTTGAATGAACCAGTCTATTAAAAGCCATATCAAACCCCAGCGGAGTATATACGATTTACCACCACCAGCAGCACCGCCATATAGTGTATAGATATTTTGCTTTACTGCCCGCAAGAATTCTTTTTGCTTAGCAGTCGGCCGTATTACATCGCGAAACTAGATTTGTTTTACTCATCTGGCTCACTCAATTCGTTGTTATCAATAACCACTTAACGGCGCTTTCGGTTGTAATTTCCTGTTGTATCTTATTCGCGCCAATTCTTTAGTAACGTTCGATTTTTAAGCCAGTAAAATTCATAGCCGTTGTATTACCTTCAAGCGCTGCTTTATAAAGTGCATTTTCAACTTGTATGTCTGTCTTCATCTTTTCCTATTTTTTAGGGCGTTAGATATTTTAGGCGATTTCTTGCGCCATTCCCAAAGGGTTACTGTTGAATATATCCATATTGCTGGACAATCTGTTCATTTGTTAAACCGTTAACGCGCCCAGCCCTGTAACAGTAAAATCTTTTCTTCCGCTTCCCAGTCCTTATATGTGGTTTTCGCCATTGTTTCACCCCCTATCGTAGTACATTGTTATCTTTGCTTTTCATTCTGCCATGTGATCGTTGGCATATGCCCGCGTGCTGCTTACTGGCGTGTTGGCTAGTGCAATATGTTTGACATAATCCGTCATAATATATTTCATTGGCAGTACATTGGCCGCCTTTGTTGTTAAGACATTTTGACTTTGTACATATGATATTCACTAGCTTTTCACCACCTTTAGAATACTTTTTGAAAAATTTTTAATTTCCCTATTGACTACTTGCGAAAACGCAAGTATAATTAAGCCATAAGATACATCAGAAAACGCAATTATTCAAAAAGGAGAATTTAAAATAGCTAACACTTAAAGACGTAAACACAAAAAACACAATGGGAATTTGAAAACAAAACAGAATGCTTCCGATTTCATCAGTACAATGAGTTTCGGTTTTGAATGGCAATTAATCGACAATAACACAAATGAAGTTATTGCTTTGCCATTACTTTGAATAACAAAATAAAGGCGGTAGGATAACCACTACCGCCAATTACTTAAACCAAAGGATAATATAACAATGCTAATGACAATTCAAGAAATTAAAAACGCGATCAGATACAACGAATTAAACAATATCGAAACATTACAAGCAGCATATACCAGCATCAAATACAACAATGACGGTATAATTCAAACACTAGGTTATGACGATTTAAGCAACATTGTTATGATGCTTCGTTATATCGCTGAAAAATGCGAATTGCTTCGCCGTCGTACTAATTCGATATATGATGCGTTCGCTGCCTTCAACCTACGGGACGCAATATTTGATACCGTAGACGAATATCAGAAGGAAATGAATAATCAAATACGCCAAATGTTAGCCGCTATTATCTAGCGGCTTTTTAATTACTCAAAACCGAACACGCCGCACTAAAAGAACACTGGAAACTATGAAGGTGTTATCTCTTAAAATAAAAAATGTGCATTATGTTCAGTTTTCAATAATCAAATGTTACTTTTATACAAAAAATGAGATATATCGCCGTGGATATACCTCATATTCTGATTACTTTATTCATTTTCATTGTATTAAACACTCAAAACCGGAGCCATTCCCCGTACTCTCGACGGCGTAGGCCTGTGGCCTAGTTCCTAGGAAACCGAACGGCCCCAGTTTTCAATGCTTGATATGTGTACTCTAAACCAATACCGATATGGATCACATGAAATTAGGTTTACTTTGTGTTTGTTGTTGTGCTTGGAAGTACATATTTATATTTGATAGGATTGTTCTCAATGGCATTGTATATGTTTAAAAGGAATTCTTTTTATCGGTATCGGTTTACAATACACAATAGGGGAACGGCCCAAAGTTCCCCATGTGCATCGTGCTATATAGGAGAATTACGCCAATGACCTTTTAAGCATCATTTGACAATATAATTATACTATATATGGCGTTTCCGTATTATTCCGATGTAGTTCGGTATAGTTCGACTTGTACCGATTTCCCTGTATACATACTTGAATAATACGTTTCATGTAAATATTTCCCTACCTCAATAAGGCCTATTCTTTTTAATTCGCTGGATTGAGTTTTTTCTAAATCCGTAAAACTTTTAGCATATTTTGCACTTTCCCCGTCGATATACTCACGCATTAATAATATATTAGTTTTCCCTATGGTGCATTTGTTGATGATATCCGCCGCCGTTTCGCGTTCATCGATTAATGCACCTATTTCTTCTTTTACGGCATCACGTTTACTTTCAAGGCGCACTATTTGACGGTCTAACCCGCCGGGCGTTCCGCCACCGCTTAAACGTTCCTTGCTATAATCAATGGCCCCTATCGTTGTTACATCTGACTGTAAACGCTTTAGATCTTCTTTCAATGATTTTATCTTCATTGAAATTAATTTAATCGGTTCTAGGTATTCTTTTCCTAATTCCCTGTATTCTTTATCCGTCATATTTCCCCCATGTGGTTCATTATCTTAAATTCTTAACCGCTTCCCCTAGCATGTTTAAATAATCCTGTAAATTTACTTTGATAGCATCGTTTACAAGTTGGATATTATCAGTTGTTACATAATGCGCCAATAGCATTTTATACATTGCATTTTTGGTAGGTACAAACACGCAAATAATAAACGATATCGTCCATACAACCCCGCAAATATAAATATATTTCTTAATTTTTTTATCTTCATCATACTTGATGCTTTCCGGATAAAAAACTACAAGAAAAACCATTATAATTGATGCCAGTATAAAAACACCTTGATTAAACACGTCTAAATTATGTAATACTTCAATCAAGTACAGATACATCGGATCAATAATAGGCATTACACATTTCCCCTTTCGCCTATTCGTATCAAAGGGGCGTTTATATTGCCCCTTATCCACTACATCGTAAATGCTGATACTAATTTAATTAACGCTATCACTAGCGAAAACACCAATGCAGCATCAAATAATAATTTAATCATGGTTATTTACCAGTGCTGCCAATACCGCCGGAACCGCGTTCCGTTTCGGTTAATTGCGCAACCTCTAACAGTTTTAATGCGCCAACTGGTACAAGAATACCCTGTACTAATCTATCGCCCTTTTGGATTAAATATGGCGTATCGCTGGTATTATGTAAGATTGCTTTAATTTCGCCCCTATAATCCGCATCAATCACACCGAATGAGTTCGGAATAATTAACGGCGTTTTGCTCATGCTGGAACGTGGCGCTAACATTAACATATAGCCTTTTGGAATTTCCATTGCTAGGCCTAGCGTGATATATTGCGTTTGATGCGGTTCTATTACCGCGCTTGCTGGCTGGTAAAAGTCCATTCCAGCAGCATCTACGCTGCCAACTTTAGGCAATAATACACCCGGCATGCATCGCTTAACCTTGATAACGTCCGCATTATAGCGTTTATAACCAAAGATACGTTTAATCCTGTTTAGTAGTTCCATTTGTTGCCCTCATTTCAATAACGCTTCCAACACTTTATTTTTTCTATCCATGATCCGTATTTCTGCCCGCGGGTTTTCCTTATCAATACCAGCGATGCAGCTATCACCGTATGAACATATCCATTTATCATCATCTATCACTTTTGACTTTTGTCAGTATGTCGCTGGTTGCCTGTAGTAATCCGATTAAGTCCGGCCAGGCTTCTTTTATTCGGTAGATAGTATTTACATTCAACAACGATGATGCCAGATATATGCAGCTTCTTTCCAGCTAATTGCCACAAACAAGCATCTTCATAACTTTCGTACGCTTCCGACGGAATTATAATGCGTTTCCCATTCTTGAATACGATACGGCCACTATTCTTTTTAGTTGCTGGGCGGCCTTTTAATGTAATATCAATCACGCTCATTTTCTGCCAACCTAACCTTCCAATCTCCACATGGTTTTATTGTGCTAGCGCTCCAACTCGTTCCGCCCAAACTATAAAACCAAACGTTCACCCCGTCATATTTTGCAAAATGCCGTTTCATTTCCCTATCTTTCGTTTCAATAATAATAGGAGTATCAACCGGAACCCTTTCCCATTCCACAACCCCCAGCAATGATGCAATAGAATATTTACGTGTATTCGGATTTAACCCTAGTACCTTGCACGGAATACGTGGCGTATGTTCCCGCACTTTAAAGCCGCCACCATTTTCAAAAAACGTAGGATTTACAAAATATGCGTATACCCCGATGATCTTAATATCGCGATAACCTTCGCTATACATTGCTTTCAATAACCATTTTTGCTCATTCGTCATATCCTAATTCCCCTTTTACAATAATTTCCTTTATTTGTTGGCGTACGTTATACGTGTACGCTTCAAGTGTTCCATTAAATACTTCCATTACCATTTTAGATAGTGCTTGACGTAATCGTTTAGTTTTGCCGTCTTTGTGATATTTGTATTCAAGCGTTACTAAAAATCTATCTTGCGTTACCTTTGGTTTTAAAATCATGTCATCAACAACCAACGTTAATGCGCTGGCTAGTTGCTCACATGTAAAAACTCTACCGTTCCCCATGTCTACTTTTACACTCATTTATTAATTCCCCTTTGATATTCATAGATAATTTCATTCTTAGGCGCATTTATTAGCATGATAATGCTATGATGTGCCGGCGATTTTGTATGCTCCCCTGTTTCACTTATGAATTTAATGCGCTTAGTTGGTACATATACGCTTATATTTGTCTTACTAAATAATTTATGCCTTTGTACCCCCCCAGTGTATCTATAGGCAGTACCAGTACACACGGGCGGCCAGTTTCGATGCATCTCGCTATAATTTCATCTTTGTTACTGTATGGCGGGTTAGTGATTAAATAATCAAACTCATAATTTTTAGTTAAAAAATCATTAATGCCGTATATAGCCAACGGATCATATTCGCGCGTGACAACTTTCGCAAAATTGCTTTTATCTGTATCGAATGGCAGTAAAATTTTATCTCCAGCCTTTGGCGGGAATACATCAAGCATTGTTTTAACGGTTTCTATAGGCGTATACCATTCATCGCTTTTACTTCCCTTTATTAATGCTTCTTTCATGCCCGCCTTCTTTCAAGATTTAATCCAGCAATTAACAACCGTTTACGTACTAAACTAAACGATGCACCGCACTCTTCCGCAATTTCTCTCAAACCGTCAAACCCTTATTTTCTCAAACCTATTAGCGTACTTGTATCAACATCATCACGCGTATAACCTTGTTTTCTCCCTCTTCTTAGTCCTAATATTTGTAGTGCTGCATCGGGGGTTTTGTTGCCGTATATTGTCAAGCACCTAGCGACAAGCCAATTTCCTAATATAATCCGCGTTCATTCGTCCGCTACCTTCTCAAATTCAATTATTGACGTAATAGGTGATACGAAAACATACGCTTTCGTCGTTGCATCTTCAAAACCGATCACTTTTTTAGCGCCATTGTCAATTTCCACCATTTCATACATGAAATTGTATATTTCGCTTTTATTGTTAAGTTTTCGGTTGTATGAATTAGTAATGTAAATTCTATTCACTCCATTTTGAGATACTTTTATTCGCAACATGATTTTCCTTTCCTAATACACTTTATACGACCTCATTCGCCGTTTAATTTTGTGTCGGTTATCCTTTACATACCCGAACACGTCGCCCCGGATATCACTGGTTTCTATTTCTTTTTTTCTGCCGGTACTGTATTTGATGTAGGCCGCGCATGTACTATGGCAGCCTAACACTCTATACTCACACCCCTTACACGGTGATTTCATTTTTACCACCTGTTTATTCTTCTATTTCTTCGACTTCTTCAACTTCGACCCCATCTGTCCAATCATTAATATCATTACTATCAACATCTTCCGTATATTCGATTAAACCAGCCAATTTATTAGCCGCGTCAAAACTTTCACATTCTACGATTTTTTCGAAACCGAATTTTACATAACCCGTAATTTTATATTTTCCCATGTTATTCACCCCTTAGAATGGAACATTTTCATCGTTCCCCTTATCATCTGCAAAACTATCGAAATTGCTGCCAGCTTCCGCATCATTTAAAGCGGATACGCCTACGAAACTTGCAATTACTTCCGTAACATATTTCTTTTGGCCGTCGCTATTTTCATAGGAACGCGTTTGAATTCGTCCCTCTACAAATAAGCGGTTTCCCTTTCTATAGTTGCCTACTGCTTCACCTGACTTGCCCCATGCTACGCAATTAATAAACGCCGTTTGTTCTTTCGTTTCGTTCGTAGTGCTATCAACATAAGTATTACTAGCAGCAACCGTAAATGTTGCTACCGCGCGACCAGATTGTGTATATCTAACTTCCGGATCACGTGCAAGATTTCCTAATAATTGAACACTATTCATAATATATTTACCTCTCTATTTTTTAATTCTACTGGGCAAATTTACACGCTATGCCCCTTTTACTATTTCGCCCTTATGATTTATCGCTAAGGCTTTAAAAATTCCATACAACGCATTTAAACGATTTCCTCCATTTGAAATAATTCATCTAGGGTTAAATTCGATTGTAATTCGTTGTTAATGTTTTCTTGAATTGCCAGCATTTCGGATAATCTAAAATCAAACAACCCGCGTTCATGCTTCTTATAGGTTTCCTGTGATACGCCGGCAATAGCTGCCATATCTGGCTGGGTATAGCCTAATAATTGCCTACATTCGATTAACTTCGGAAACAGATTATGCTTTACGTTCATTCAAGCACCCCCATAATTAACTTTTTCCCTTCTTCGGAAATATTGGCATCTTTAACCATGCTTTTAAGGTCTACCGGTTCAAACTTTTCAATTTCTACCAAATGGCCGTTATCTAGCATTTTAATTTCTGTTTTCTGTGGCATGTTAAGTTCTGCACGTTTTCGCGCTTCCATTAACAAACCATTACTTTTAATGCTTTCCGCTATTTCCATGTTCCTTTGTTCGCGCGTTGCCAGTTGCTCATAAGCCTTACAAAATTGGCTCATGGCTGCGCTTTCGTTATAACTTTGGCTATTACGTGGATCAAAGAAACGCCATATTGTTTTAGCTGCCAATCGTGTAATACCTTCCAATTCGTCAAGGCCTTTTTCATACCCCGGACTACTGGCTTTCTTTCGTACAATTCCCCATGCATCTTGCGCAATCAATCGTTCTTCCTTGCCGTTTACATACCCGGAAATTTCTTCCGCTTTCTTGCGAATGGTTGCAACTGCTGGAACGAATTCGCATGTATTGATGCATTGCTTGATTGCTTCCGCCAATGTTACCGGGTTAATATCTTCCAGCATGTAGGCGTACATTTTCACTTTTGCACTATCGAATTTGTCATATATCAATAGTTGCCCTGTCGCTTTCAATGTTTCCGGCTTCATGTGTTCCCCCTTCCACCGCATCAATAAGTGCGTTCAGTTCCGCAACCTTTCTTTCTGTATCCGTCATTGCCAACATTTCATTACTATTCAAGTACGTATCAAAGTGGCTTGGCGCGAATAATGTTTTAGGCGTTAAATACTTTTCTAGCTTTGTACCTTTCCATTCACGGCATTTTTTATCAATCACCGTTTTAAAATCGTCAACCGTATATCCTTCTTTCAAGCGTGATCGTATCGCTTGGATATATGGTTTTGTTGTTGCCTTAAACTTAGAACCTGTTTTTACATTCAAGTATTCGATAATTTCTATGTGAGATTTATCCACATCGTCATGTGTAACATGACATAATGTATCTATACTATCCTTACCTATCCTATCCTTTCCTATCCTAACCTTACCTATCCTATCCTTACCTATGGATACAGTTTGTATACATTCTGTATCAATTCTGGATACATCGCTTTTTAACGTATACGTTTTATCCTTTTGGATATTGAGTAAATCACGTTCCGGCAAGGTGCTTGGCTTGTATCTATCGTTCTGGATATAGTTGTGAATTTTCCAATCTTTGATAACTACAACGCCACTCTCAAACGGTATAACAAACTGTTTTGCAACCAATACTTTCATGTCATCTTCTTTAGCGCCAATCATTCGCATAATTGACTTTGGGGCGTTGATAAATCCGTCATCGTCCGCATCTAGCAGCATATGAAAGTATAAATTTTGTGTAGTTGCTGGCATGTCTAGGAATGTATCGGACTTGATGATTGATTTTGACATCATTCTTCGTTCTGCCATGCAACCCCCTTATTTCGTTCTTTTAAAATTTCCCGTATTTTCTTGGCATCGCTGCCATGTGCTTTTGTATGGCAATCACGGCATAAGCAAGCCAGATTACTCAAATTCGATAAACCGCCATGTGATCTAAACTCTATATGATGCACTTCGGTTGCCATTGCACCACATAGCACGCATAGGCCTTCGTCTCTTTCGTACGCCCATTTTCTGGTACGGGCGTACAACACATTATCCTGTTTTTTCCTTTTGTTCATGTTCGCCCCATTCCCTTACAAGTGAGTTGATATAATCATCATTTTCAATCGGTATGTTTAATTGGCTGCACTCATCAACTAATGCATCAATTAAACGCCGCATTTCATCGACTGTGTAAACGCTGCTGCCGTGATAAGCGCGGATAATCGTATACCCTTCCCTTTTTGCCGGCCCAGCTTCTTCGGCGTGCCAGCCTAACCCGTGGCCTTGCCAAATTTCAATAAATCGGCCTGTGGCATCGTTTTTAATTGGTAGATAGGTAAACGTACCAGCTTCTTGAATAACACGCTTATACACGTCATTTTTTGAGACATAGGCGTTCTTTGAAAGTTCCCGTGCTATCTTATCGCATAACACCCATGCATAAGCGTTAGCATTTAATGAACGGCGTTTTACCTTTTTACGAATTTCAACGATATATTCCGCTTCCGGATCTAACTTATTTAACGCTTCATCTTTCGGCGCGGGTATCAAGATATTCCAGCCTATAGACTTGATTAAGTTGATACCCTTGGTTATCCATTTCATTATTCGGCGCCCTGTTGCTCAATTAATTGTTTTAACCATTTAAGCGCCGCAACCATTTCAAACTCATCTAATAATGCAAGGCGTGGTTTCTTGAATTCTGTTGCAATGTATTTTGTGATTTCTGCCGGCGGTACATTATGCTCCTGTTGTAACGCTACGAATTCATCATATCCGGCAACGTGCTTTTCTTTTGGTTTAGATGCTGGCGCTGGTGCTGCCTTTTTGTTTTGTGAATTATCCATAAAATCCGCATCTTTTGTATCATCAATACAGAATAGGCCGTTAAGTGCGTACTTTCGCGCATAAGATGATGCGGAGCCAGTAATTTGACTTTCGTCCATGCCTTTTTTATCTAGGCTTTCACGGGCAAATGCAGTAGTTACGATTTCGTCTTTACCGTCCGTTACTTTTGCAACTGCTTTGACATAATAACGTTCGCCAATTAGTACGATTTCATCACTTAACAACGGTACAATTTCATGTTTTGCACATAACGGTTTAACTGCTTCCAAAATATCTTCGCAATTTCTATAGTTATAACCGCCGAATTTATTAAACTGGCTTTTAGGCGCCTTTAATTCTGCTTGTATTTCAATTAATTTTTGTTGTAATGTTTTTGCTGCCATGCGATCACCTACTTAATATAGAAATTCATATTTGTTTTGATTTCTGCGCCTTCCACCGTTTCGCCGGCTTTAATGGCTTTCTTAATGGCAGTTTTATCGGCTTTAATTTCAACTTTTGTATAATCCGCTGGAATTACATCAAGGTTAAGGATTTCCACGCTTTCAGATTTTCTATAACCAGCTTTAAACGTGCCAACCTCTATTTTTTCAATTCCTTTTTGTTTCATGGAATATTCGATATTGTTTTTTAAGGTTTCTAATAGTGCTTTCTTTTGATTTTTTGACTTTGTTTAATCTATCAATTTCAGCCTTAATACCTTGTATATCAGCTTCAACATTAACCATATATTTTGCCGTGTTTTCTATCTTTTCTTCGATAGACAAGTCCAGCATTTCCAATGTGTTTTGGATTGCTTCGATTTCTTCCGGCGTTTCTGCTGCTTCAAGCATTGCGGATAGTTCCGCATAATCTTTGTTTAATTCGTAGATGCTACTCATTTACGGTTTCCCCTTTCAACATTTCCAACACGTCTTTATAATCATTAATCATTTTTGCGTTTTCCAAATAAGTATCCGGAAAGCCTTTTAACGCGAATTTTACGTATTTTTTGCTTCTAATTGCGCATGCATGATACTTAAAACCGCCCCCGAATGAATTCACCGTAAAAGTGATAGCCATGTAAATATTTTCATCTACTTTTTTTATTGCATCTTTGATTAAGTCGAATTTATCAAAGCACGCTAACATTTCTTTTTTATTCATATTTCACCTTGCCACCTTAACGCGCATCATGTATGATGTGGTTAAGGTGCTAAAAAAATCTCACTTTTCGCATCTGCCCCTTTAGTAATTGCCGTTACTATTGGGCCTTTTTTAATTTATCAATATAGATGCCACTATATAGCAGCGTAATGCCTAACAAGCCTTGCAACATTGCTTCATATAATGTTAGGTTGTCGTATTTCTAATGATCCGGGCGTACCCTAACAACAATACAAAACCTACAATTTTCATAATGCTAGTCATTGACAAAACTTCCCCCGTAATCCTCCAGTACATTGCTGGTGTATTTTTTTTATACTTGTTTTTTTAGTTTGTCGTTTTC
>CYGL01000499.1_pt1 | contig 15276 bp, 15 predicted proteins | sample 485531 | NCBI WGS metagenome assembly CYGL01 (sample SAMEA3497897, study PRJEB9818) | human gut metagenome | reverse complement strand
CGAGCAAATTCGATGCCATCCCAAATCTTGCACATTTCATAGCACGTCGCACCTTTGACATGACAGACGGCACACCATGCCACCATTGCCGGAACATAAATAACGCCGCCCAACAATCTGAAACGCAATGCCGCGATCAGGTCGGCACAGGTTCGCCGGGAGCGGGCAGTCAGGGATTACAGTACCGGACGCCTCCCAAAGCAAATTACCGAAACGTTTTTTAGGGAATCTCAGCGCCCAACAGCTTGAACAGGTTGCACGCCGTCTTGGACAGGAGTTTGGAGAGCAACAGCAAGCCTTGAGGGCGCGTGATAATGAGCCGTATCAGGTTGTCCCCGATGTTCATGTTACGAAACTTGATCGCGAGATGGCTGCGCGTCCGCTGATATCCGACGCGGAAATTGCCGCCGCCCCGTCGAAACGTCGGAAAACATTACGGCAGCAGCAGCGCCGCCGAGTTGAGGCACGGCAGAAGATCAAACGTGCCCAACAATTCGAAGCATTGAGTATGGCCGACTATACCGTGGGTGAAATGCGTGAAATGGAACGTGCCGGTGAATCTCCGTTCGACGTGCTGGGCACCCACACGGTCGGCGGGTCTGCGCGTGATGAACTTACGCGAAGCCGTGTGAACGTGTTTGGCACAGAGCGTGGCATAAGCCGTGCACGCGCGATGATGCGAGAGGGGGGGCGTAGGAGGCTTGAACGGGAGATGCTTGAATATGCCGGACTCGTAGGACGTGCGCCGTTACGTGCGGGAACTAGGCGGATTCCCGAAAACGAAGGTGTTTCGGATTTTGACAAGGCCGCACAACAGCTCGAAGCGTTCGACTCTAGCGTAGCTCAAAAATTCGCTTCTCTATCAAACCGACAAAAACGATGGCTGATAAACAACACGAATTTCAGCGTCGTTGTACGTGAGGCAACGTGGTATAATGACAAGACACATAAATGGGAGACTAAAGCAGATGCAGGAGACGTAGAGACACGACTTGATGAATGGATGACCAGCGCAGCAAGACACTAAAAAAGGATGGGAATTATGCGAGAGCGTCGAACGGCGGCAACGGACGGCGTAACACTCTTGACAGATAACGGCGTGGAACCGCTGACGGCGAATGCGATCGTTCGTCTTACCATGCTTGACCATCATACGCGCGTATGGTGCGCTCACGGATGGCAGGACATCAAACCTATAGCGGCTGAGTTATTGAGACGTCTCCCCCTGCAATCGAACCCGTCCAAGGATGGAGTTTGGGGCACATTCAACATTCGTGGTCATTTCTACAGTTTCCGGGTGCGCATGGGTGGTATCACCGTGGATTTTCTGGACGTGCGCAATATCACACGAGATGACGGGCTGAGTGTCTCGCGTGAAACGTTTGGTGGTGCGGATGACTTGGAAACAACATGGAACATCGCACAGGAATGCGACGCCCTGAACCTCAAGGGCACCACCATAGCGTCTATGGCGATGACCGATTACATCGGCGGAGATTACGCCGGGTTCAAACGTCATTTTCCTCCATTGACCAAAGAAGATTATCACCGGATGCGCCGCGCGTACTATGGAGCGATCGTATACAGCAAGCCGGGCGAATATCGGGATTGCAACAGTTGGGATGTGAATAGTCTGTATCCGAGTATCATGCGCGACTCCGCCATGCCGGTAGGCTCCCCTATATGGTATGATGGAACATATCGTTATGACACCGATTATCCACTGCATATCGACGTTATCTCGTTCGACGCGCGATTGAAAACGGGCAAAACGGCGACGCTCACGAATATCCTGCCAGTATGGGGATATGAGGGCGAACGTCTGGACAGCACGCTAGGCGTCGTCACCATGCCGGTAACTGACGTGGATTGGCAAACCTTAACGGAAAACTATGACGTCCACGTATGGGAGTATGTAGGCGGGTGGAAATTCCGTACATCACATGGACTGTATTACGAGTACGTCAATACATGGTTCCACGTCAAACAAACCGCAACCGGTGAGCGTCGGCAAATGGCGAAACTATTGCTCAATTCGTTGGTCGGAAAGTTTGGGGCGTCGCTGTATCGGCCTATGCTGCACCCGAAACCGTCTGAAGATGAGGGCGTGGACTTTACGGTGGACAAACCTGAGTCGGCCAACTCACTCGCATGGTTGCCAACCGCCGCTTACGTCAACGCCTACGGTCGGCAAATATTATCCCGTGCGATGAACGCGAACGCCGACCGCCTACTCTATGCCGACACAGACGGCATGATATTGGAGGGGCTCGACGCGCCTATTGGCATCGAAACCGACGATAGGAAACTGGGCGCGTGGAAAAACGACCACACCTATGAAAAACTCCGTATCCTCGGCAATCGCAAATATTGCGGCGTAGAGGAAGACGGTGGCACGGTGATGCGGTTGAGTGGCGTGCATCGAGCCGCCCCGATCCCTTACGACGATTTTCTGCCACGGTCACGTCACCTTAATGACGATGGCCATATTTTCGTGCTATAATAATCAGCAGCGGGGTGTGCGTCCCAAGTCGATTCGATGGCCTGACCGGTAGGCAATCGGTAAGGCGATCCGGTCGGATGTAGACGTGCGTAGCCAACGCCCATCGACGGCGAGGGAACCCGCACAGCCTAGCAATCCGGCACGGCAGCGTGATTGCTGCCGTGCTATTTATCTTACGAGGTGATTATGAACGACAATGAAGATGAGGACAAGCCGGACGTCACGCCCGCTACCGAACCGGACGGGACTACCGACGGCAATACACCGAACCCGGAGCCTGAACCGCTCGGCGACGGCGAGTCTGAAGGCGCGGGCGACGACAAGGACGCCGACATGGCCGACCGTCTCAGCGCATTGGAAGCAGCCGTGGCGGAGCTGTCCAAAACCATCGAGGCCATGCGTGACGCGGCGGCTGACCATGTGCTGAACGACGGCCTCGACGATAATGCGACGCCACCATCGGCTGAAATGACCGACGATGACTATAATGGCACTTACAGTACGTTCGACGATCTCTATGAAGACTAATACAGGAAGGAACAACTATCATGTCAACTACCCCAGTGGTGACGCCGAAGCAGCAGCTTCGTCCGCTCACCGAATTCAATAACGCGCAGATTTTGAACATGATTCGCAACGAGGCGTCGCCGGAATACCAGCGACGTATGCCGGGTGCCACTCAGATGAACATGGATCGTCAAATGGCCACGCTCATGTCCAGTACTCAGCTCAAAAACGAGTTTTATTCGGCGTTGGTGAACCGCATCGGAGGCACCTATGTGAACACATGGCGTTGGAATAATCCGCTGAGTGTGTTCCAGCGTGCGTCGCAGGCGTATGGCGACACTTGGCAGGAGATCGCCGTGGGTATGCCGCTTGCGCAGGTCTATGACCCTGATGCGGAATATCTCGGCGCGGATAATTTCCGCAAGTGGAAGATCGACGTGGATTCGTTGTACCATCGTCTGGATTTTGCGCACTGGTATCCTGCAACCACGGATGACAGGACGCTCCAGCGTGCCTTTACGTCCGAAAACGGTTTGGCCTCGCTTACTTCGCAGATTCTCACATCCTGCTATAATGCGGCTGAAGTTGATCTGTTCGAAGCCTTGTGCCACCAGTTCGTTGAATATGCGAAGCTTGGTGGGTATTGGCGCGTCCATATGAGCAAGGATCTGAACGACATGGGCAGTTCGGAGACCGACGCACGCGACATGTTGCGCCAGATTCGCTCGTGGGCTGACACGCTTAAATTCGTTTCCACTAAGTACAATGCCCGCCATATGCCGACTTTCGCCCGTCCGGACGAGCTTGTGTTGTTCTGTTCGCCGGAAGTCAAGTCGGCGCTTGACGTGCAGGGTCTCGCTACGGTATTCCAGCGCACCGACGCCGAGCCGACCATTGATCGGATTATCGTCATTCCGCAAGATAGGTTCGGTATGGATGGCGTGCAGGCCATTCTTACCACTGACAAATTCTTGATCGATATTCCGGTTATCAACGAAATGACGCAGCAGACTAATCCGGTCAACATTAATTCGGTCAACCACTATTTGCATGTTCAGCACATCATTTCGGTGTCCGGCTTCGCTCCTGCCGTGATGTTCTGGACAGGCGCGGCGTCCACGGCCAAAGTGGTGGCTCCTGCCGGCACGCAGGCCAAAACGCCGACGTTCCAGCTTAAGCTTGCTATGTATGGCGGCAGCTCGGAAACCCCGACCAATGTGGCTCGTGGCGGTGCGGTGCAGGTCACTGCCGACACGTCGATCACCAATGACGGTACCGCCACGTTCCGTTCGGATGCGGTCGAGTTTCGTATTGGCGACACCGTGAAGCCGAAGAGTGATTACACGTATATTTCGCCCACCGGCGTGCTGGTGGTCGGCCTCGACGAACCGAATACCAGTATTCCGATCACGGCAACCGCCTTGTATACGAATCCGGCAACCCCGGAAGTGCCGGGAACCGTGTCCGCAGCTTTGGACGTGCCGGTGGTTGGCGATGGTGTCATCGGCTTCAACCCGTCGATCATCGCATCTATTGCCGTAACCGTCCCGAACGTGACCGTAGGCCATACGGCGCAGGCGACCGCTGTGGCAACCATGATTGACGGACGCACTGCCGACATTACCGCACAGGCCGCATGGACGTCCGGCACTGAAGCGAACGCCACCGTGTCCGAGTCGGGCGTGGTGACCGGCGTCAAGGCGGGCGGCTCTGACATCACCGCCTCGCTGTTTGGCGTGTCTGGAAAGAAGGCTGTGACCGTGACCGCGTGATATGATGGGAGGGTAGCCGGTTGGCTACCCTCTCTCACGATGTGATGCAAGACAAGACCCGGAGCGCAGTCCGCGTGAGCGCTCCGGGTCTTGTCGTACCGAAGGATGATGATGATTGACGACGTGAACCCTATCGTGGAATCTAACTTTTCTTGGGCGCAGTGGACGCCTAACACTACGCTGAAACTCTGCCGGGTGCCGTGGGATGCTTCATACCGTGATATCGTGCGGTTTGGTTCACGCGAAACACAACAAGAATGGTTTGACGATCTGGATGGCGTTCAATGCCGTCCGGCCACCATGCATGTGTTCAACGCGCCCGCCCGCGTCGAATTGCCGTTTAACGAGGCGTCGAACTGGAATTATCTTGTGGCTTATAATGACTACCCCGGTTTGGACAGGCCACGCGCATGGTATTATTTCATTCAGCGCGTTGAATATGTCAACGCTCATTGCACGCAACTTGTCTTGATGTTGGACGTGTGGCAGAGTTTTCAGCATGATGTCACGTTCGGCAGCTGCTATGTGACACGCGGCCATATCGGCGTTGCCAACGAACACCAGTGGGATGGCTTCGGGCGCACGTATCTCGCTTTGCCGGAAGGACTGGACACCGGTAGCGAAATGGTCACCACGTCGCAGGAGTACCATAGCATCATCGAAGGAGCGCATTATGACGTGGATGGCGGTAGTGTCGATTGGGTTGATTATGGTCTGATCGTAGTCAGTACCACGAATCTCACCGACGACCCCGGCAGTACTTCCAAACCAAAGCTCGCTACCGCAACCGGGGCGATCTTCGAGCAGGAGACGGATGGGTGTTCGGTCTATTATTGTGAGAATCGCATGGCGTATGTCGCCAACATCATGGCTCTTGGCACGCTGTTCCCTTGGGTGACGCAAGGCATTTGCGCCGTATATATGGTGCCGAAAATCCCACGGGGTTATGTGAATCGATACGGACGTAAGGTCACTGAGATTTACGGACAGCAGGTGTCTGAGCAGTATGGTGCCATTTATTCCTTCAACTCTTCTCTTGACTCGGATCTGCGGTATGAAGACATTATGGCCATTGCGAATTTTCGTGATAGATTCAACATTCCTGCACGGTATAGGAATCTACGCAAACTCTACTGTTACCCATTCTGCGTTGTCGAATGCAGCTGTTTGAACGGCACGGTCATCACCTATCGCCCCGAAGATATTCAATCCGACACGCTCACCGTTCGAGAAACCTACACGTACGCACCCTCCGGGGCAAGAATCAATTTCTATATTCCCGGATATAATGAAGCGGGGGCGTCCACTGCGGTTCCGCTGCGCATTAATGGTAGGGACATGGGGTTGCCGATAGACGGCGGTGAAATGCTGAACGCCAGTTTCGGCGTCACTAATCTGCCTCATTTTTCCGTGGTGAACAATGGCGGAGCGCTGGCGATGGCGAACAGCGCATACACCCGCGCCTACGCGCAGGAGTCAGCTCAATGGACGAGACAGAAGGCTCTGGCTTCGGCCGACGTGGCCAACTCCAACGCTGCAATGCAACGCGAATACGCCTCGCGGCAAACCAATTGGGCGAACGAGAACAGGACGGCATCCAATGCCATCACGGCAAACTCGCTCAACCAGTCTCTTGCTATCGGACAGAATCAAACCAGTCATATGGCTGATCTTCAGATGCAGCAGAACATCAAGGGCAACAATCTTAATGGCATGGCCGGCATCATCGGTGGAGGACTGAACGCCGTGGCGTCCGGCAATCCGTTATCGGCGGTCAACGCGGTTGGCGGCGCGTTCCTCGGTTCCGCACGGACGGATATTGCCAACTACGGCATCAATTCGTCTGCCGCCATCTCTAACTCTACGGCGGCGGCAAGTACGGCCAATCAGCTTGCCACCAACGCAGCGGCCACGAGTCAGGCCAACGCTTACGCCAGTGGCGCGACTGCACTGGGCAATCAGCTGAACGCCGTTGTCTCGCAAGCGAATTATTCACTGGCCTCATACGCGGCGCAAGGCGATTATCAGAACGCCATTGCTGGTATCAACGCTCAAGTGCAGCAGATGCAACTTACTCCCCCGACCACTTCGGGGGCGCTCGGCGGCGACATGTTCAACCTGTCCAACGGCATCATGGGCGTGCTGGTGAGATTCAAGACATGTGCGCCGAGCGCTTTGAGGGCGGCAGGTGAATACATGCTACGCTATGGGTATTTCGTCCAACGTTTCATCACACCCCCGCCTCGCTGGAATGCATGGAGAAATTCACCTTCTGGCAGATGCAGGAAGCGTACGTGAGGGGCACGCTGCCAGAAGAGTATCGATTGACCATCAAGGGCATGTTCGAACGTGGCGTGACGGTTTGGAGCAAGCCCGAGTATATCGGCGTGACCGATTGGGCGGACAACGAGCCGTTGCCGGGCATCGGCTATGAGTGATATCATGGCAATATGAGTAGATCTAGGAAAAATCGAGTCGGCGGCGCGTTGCATCCACGCGGCAATTACGCGAAAACACGCGCGGCCACGCTCGATGACATGTATCTTCATTTGCTGATGGAACTCGCGCTGAACCGGTTTAGCTGGCGCGGATTGCCACCCACTGTAGACGAGCGTTGGCTGGAAATATGTCTGTGCGAATACGGATGCGCGTTGTTTTTCGAGGACAAGCGTATCGGCAGGTTCCTTGTAACTCAGGCGGGCTATCAAGGTCGGCTGAACGTGTACAATAATCCAACATGCTTCGAGCCGGTAGGTGTCAACTACCACTACAGGCAGCTTAAGGCAGGTTCGGAATGCATCCCGATTTGGGACAATCGAATGCGCGTCGGATTCAAGCCGACATTATGGCAATACGCGCGACGACTTGCCGACATCGACAAGGCGTATGACGTGAACTTGGAGAGCCTGAAACTACCGACCATCATCACAGCCGACCCCCGCACTAAACTCACCGTGCAGAATATGTTACAGCAGCGTCAGGACGGTCAGGATTATATCATCGGATATGACTCGCTTGACCCCGGCTCGATGTTTCAGCCGTGGCCGAACACTACGCCTTACCTGTTGGATAAGTTCGTCCAGCAAAAGACGCAGGTGACTAACGAGGTGCTGGGATACTTGGGTATCCAATCGAGCGGTACTGAGAAAAAAGAACGGCTGATCTCCGACGAAGTGGCGCAAGCCAATGAAAAAGTAGACGTGTTTCGATTGAGTTTCCTTAAGGCTCGGCAGGCCGCGGCCACTGAGATCAACCGATTGTGGCCGCAGTTGAACGTGTGGGTTGAGTATGCGGACGCGCAAAGCTCCGGCGTGCCCAACGCGCTTGATTCAAGCGCAAGCGGTACGACGGATATCGACATGCCCGCATCATACGACGCGGGTATTGGAGGTGTATTGTGACACAGGATTTCAGCGCCTACGCGATGGCGACGCCGGGAGAGTACACCGAAACCCTCGGCAATCTCATTGCATTCGGATACGATACGGACGACAGGCTGCATCTGAGCGCCGACTACTACCCGATCCATGACGAAAACCATCGTGCTGAGTTGAACGAGAAGATCGTTCGCCATTACGCGCTTAGGGAGATCGGGCAGGAAACCGCCCAACAGTTCATCTTCTACTTGGGCATGACGATGGCGGAAATCATGCCCTATTTCAATGAGCGTTATCGCACACTTGACATGGAATATAACCCGTTGGATTCCATGGACATGACGACGGATAGCGAAAGCGGCAGCGAATCCCAGTCGTCGGGCAAGGCGTCCAGTTCGCAGGATTCGACCAGCTCCAGCAGTAGCCAGTCGGATAATTCCAGCACCACCACGTCCAAAAGCTTCGATAGTGACGTGCCTCAGACCGGCGTTGTGGGCGATTTTGCACGCTACGCCTCCCATGCGAACGAATCGCAGGCGGACAGTTCCGGTACCGCGTCCAGTTCGCAGGATTCGACCAGTCACACCACGGCGCACAGCGCCACCGACTACCAACATGATTCGAGCAATGCAAAAGGCAAGAGCCATGTGAGCGGGCGCAGCCAGAGCGCCATGAGTCTGATTCAAGAGTACCGTCAGGCGATTATCAACGTGGACATGGAAGTTGTGAGAAGTCTCGAACCGTGTTTCATGCAGGTATGGGGTTCGTATGATACAATATTCACCAACTGCCATAACTATGGAGAATGGGAGTAATTATGAGTGCCATTAATGCACTAATTCCACGGCAACGCTTGTTCGACGGTGTTCCCACATCTGTTCCGTTCACCTATAGGGACGGATTGACTACGTTACAGTTGATTGAATGCCTACGCCACAATCTCGATACCCTACAATGCGACTTAAGCAAGCTGGAAGAAGCCACAAGCGACCTCGCGACATCCGTGGACAGGACACTTGCGGATACCGTAGCCCAGCTCAACAAGAATATGGCCGACTTGCGTGCGGAAATGCTTGCGCTGATTCATGAGATGGAGCAGCAGGGTACGGCAACCTCTCCAGTGTACGGTACTACGCAGCCGCTCGGAGACGTGCTGGGCGGCATGTACGACAATTCGCGCATTCATGGGCTGTTCTTCAACGATTATGACAACATGCGACTAACCGCGCAGGAATACGACGGGCTTGCCATTGGCGCACGCGAGTACGATTTACGTGCCACCGCCGTGGATAATTGCGTTCCCGGCGACTTCCCGGGCCGCTCACAATTCCCTTACGGCAAGAGTATGCCGGAGAATCCACCCGCCGACATGTCGTTCATTACACAATCGGAAGCTGATGCTCGATATGTCGAACGCAATCCAACCGCAGACAATTTCGACAAGAAAGGATAACTACCTTGACCGCAACCAATAAGACCACGAATTACGAACTCAGCCAGTTCGTTGGCTCCGACCGCCCTACGTGGCTCGGGGACTATAACAGCGATATGTCGAAAATCGACAAGCAGCTGAAGCGGAACGCGGATGACATCGCATCAGCAATCGCCGGCGGCCTCACCTCGGTAAGCCATACCGCCGATCTTACCGGTAATGGTACGTCCGGCTCACCGCTGGGCGTGGCGAGCACCATCGCGAAGAAAACCGATATCCCGGACGTGAGCGGATTCGCCACCACCTCCGCCCTCACCTCGGGGCTTGCGCATAAGGTCGATAAAACCGTTTCGCAGCCCGGCACGCTCGGATTGACGGCAACCGAACTTGATTCGATGTACAAGGACGCGGACGGCATCGTCCGCGTCGGTACCGCTAGAGGCTAGAAAAAAAAAGGAGAATAACAATGTCTACTACACAGCATACCGGACACTACAATCTGCCGACATTTGGCGACAATCCGAACGACCGTCCGTCGTGGCGTGGCGACTTCACCGACGCGATGACGAAAATCGATAATCAGATGTACGCCAACGCCACCAATATCACCACGGCGACCGCAGCGGCGAACAATGCGACCGCAGCGGCGGGTGAAGCAAAGAAATCGGCCGACAATGCGACAAGTCTCGCACAGGCCAATAAAAGCGACATCACCAAGTTTGATAGTTATTTCAAAGCGCTCGACATCACCTCCGAAACCACGGCGCAAGGTTTCGCGAACAAACTGGACGGCAAGGCCGACGCCAGCGCCCTTGCAAGCAAAGCCAACGCCAACGACGTGTACACCAAAACTCAAGCGGATGGCCGATACCTACAGCTTGGCGGGTATTCCGGCACGGCGGCAAGCATCAATTCCACCGCTACCACGGCGAATAGCAACGCCGACACAGCCAAAAGCATGGCGACTACCGCGCAGAATACGGCGCACGCGATCGCTGCCGTGACCACCGAACTCACTGAGATCGTGTGGATAGGCGATAGCTATTCGACCGGTTATCAGCCGTCCGGCAGCATTCAGGAAGACCATCGAATTCCGCAGCGCGTGGCCTCATATCTGGGGTTGAATTTGCACTTGTATGCGAATAACGCATCGGGTTTCATGAAAACGGGGGACGGAGGCAAGACGTTTCAGACCCTCGCAAACGAAGCTATCACCGGATTGTCTGAGGAAGTCAAGAGGAAAACCAAGTATGTCGTGGTTTGCGGCGGTCGTAACGATAAGGGCGGCGTTCAACAGCAAGCGACGGCGTGTCTTGACACGCTCGCAGGAACAAGCAGGGATAAACGCCCATTCCCTAACGCTTCCTTCCACATGATTTTCCTATGGGATAATGCAATTATCCCGTGGGAGAGCGCGCAGGCCATGATGAGCATTGAGTACGCATGTCACGCCAACGGATTCGTCTGGCATCCGTTCATGTGGACTCTGGGCATGGGGCATCCTGACTGGTTCTATAATAACAACGATATTCATTACAACGACAATGGACAGAACAGTATCGCCAAGGCTTGCGTGTGGGCAATCGCCGGATATGGCGAGCCGTGCGGGGAATGCGCCGGACAGGTAGCTATGAAGGGCGGCTGTTCAGGTATGCTATATTGGAGGTTTGCAGGCGGCGTGGTGACGCTCACCGCGAAATTCTCCGCCACGAATGCGACCGGTGACATCGCGACACTGCCGAAGTTCATTGGTCTTGGAGATAATTTCGTAATGGTTCTCTCAGACGCGGGCGGTAAGATAGCGTATGCCCACTTGGATGGCGGAATTCTTACAGCGACTGGCGTTGTCGGCGGCGGTGCGATGAATGGCAATTGCTGGATTATGCCCGTATCGTTCACGCCGATCTGCGGTAACTAGAGAACGTATACCCCACGGCTCTGCGCCGTGGGGTATACTATTATCATGGTAGATATTCAAGCTTGGTTGAATCGTACTCAAAACCAGTATTGGGATATGGATGGGGCTTATGGTGCTCAGTGTTGGGACTTGTGGGCTAAGTACTGCATGGATAATTATAATCTGAGCCTAGGTGACTGCATCACCCCCACAGGATACGCGGAGGGCAATTATACTAGGTTCCCCACCACGTCGGCGGTAGGCCGCGTGTTTGAGAAAAAGGACGCGAATTACAATCCCGGCATGGGCGATGTGGTGTTTTGGACGTTTGGTAGTCAAATATACACCGGTAGTCATGTCGCGATCGTATGGGGCGGGATTCAAGGCGACAATATCGACGTGTTGACACAGAATCCTACGCCCGCCGTCCACCAATTACTGCCATTGAAGAAAGGCTCGCAGCTGCTCGGCTACTTGCATCCCACGGCATTGCCTGAACCTCCCGAATCGGGAGACAATCCGACCGGGGGGAATAATCCGGGTGTGGGTGTGGACGGCGATATATCCTCGTGGATTCAATTGCAGGGCGATAACCTCATATATCACAGCGGTTCGGGCACGACATCATCGCAAACCATGTTCTACAAGGCGAGTGCCCAGACGTGGGTGCATCGCGGCGGCAAGGGTCAGCCGGACGCCGATCAGGGGCAGGGTACACCAAGCGTGGGCAATGGGGAAAGCTCCTACGCGCTCTATGTGATCGGCACTGTGGAGTCATCATTGCGCTGGGATGCGGTCGAATCCAATAATCAGGGTATCGGCATAGCGCAATGGAGTTTCTCACGTCGCTTGCAGGTGTTGAACGCCATGAAAGACGTTGACGCCACCGGATACGATGCGTTCGCGTCCGCTGCACCGGCTATCGCGGCCTTGATGGAGTCGGGTGGCACGTTTGACCGCGCCATGACTTCAAGCGAGGTTGCCGCGTTTCAAGCGTGGGCGCGGCGCGATCAATCGCGGCAGGGTCAGCGTAGTCAGTTTGCCAAGGATTACGGGGGGTATCCGCAAACGTATGGTGATGCGAAAATGCAGATACTGTGGACGTGCGCATATCATCAGAGTCCGGCAGGTGCGTTGAACGTGCCACATGCTTCATCGCTCACCCAATTGTATAATAATATCCTCAATACATCCCCCGTTTGGCTCATACGGAACACGCTACAATACCGCCTATTCACTGCTTAACGTGTGGGATGGGTCTAGTGCGCCTACCGAACTTTTAGTACCATGATAGACCGGTAGGTATCTGCCGGTCTGTCATTGCTGTAATGGTATAATGGGTATTGTGGAAAAACTGTTGGAGGAAAACGACTATTATGATTATGGGCGTGTGTTATCCTATCACGCACCTTGGATGTTCATAATTGGCGCACGCGGTCTAGGCAAGACATATGGAGCTAAAAAATTAGTTATAAGCGACTGGATTAAAAAAAGATGGCAATTTCATCTATCTCAGGCGTACCGCCGAGGAGCAGAAGAATAAGGGCACTTGGTTTGCGGATATCGCAGAACAATATCCAGAGTTGGAGTTTTCGCGTATCCGGAAATCAAGCCGAATGCCGCTGGCTGGACAACAGGGACGCCATCACCGACAAGCATGGCAAGACACGCCCCACATGGCATATCATGGGGTTTTTTATCGCCCTATCACAGGCCGGACAGGTGAAATCAGTCGCCTACCCCAAAGTACGAACCATTGTTTTTGATGAAATATTCCCCGATAATATGCGATACCTTGGCGCAGAGGTCACGGCGCTTGAGGAATTTTACAACACGGTTGATCGCTGGAACGATAGGGTTCGTATGATCATGTGCAGCAACGCCGTGACCCTCGCTAATCCGTATTTCTCAGCGTTCAACATCAATCTGAAACCGCAGTTGGATGATCGCACTCAATATCAGCGATATTGCAACGGGTTCATCATGGTGGAACTGGCTGACTACGGTGGTTTCAGCGCCAAGGTTGCCACATCCAAATTCGGACGGTTTTTACGCAGATACGATGAGAATTATGCGAATTATGCGATCAATAATGATTTTAAGGATAACGCCAACACTCTCATCAGTGATTTCAGCAACGCCGGCTATGCATTCACGTTAAGAACCACTGAATACGGTATTTTCAACGTTTATCAGCAATTAAGTGATACGGACGAAGTACTATATATCATCACGAAAAAACAAGCCTAAAATCACCCGTGATTTTACGTTTTGATTATCGACTGGTCGATAATGATTGCATGATGCTCAAGCGTTCGGACGACATGACGCGGAAAATACTGAACGCCTATCGCGTCGGTAGATTACGGTTTGAAACCCCACAGATCAAAGCGGAGTTCAGCATGATTCTTGGCGGCTTACTACAGCAATCAGGCATAAGAAAGTGAGAATAATAATGACACAAGCAGATATATGGTGTACCATTGCAGTCACGTTCTTCATCACCACCGACTACGTTACGGGCGTGACAAAAGCAATCATGCAAGATAATCTCAGCTCAAGAAAAATGCGGGAGGGACTAGGCCACAAGTTCGCATATTTCGTGCTCACGCTAGTGGCATGGTTTATCGATGAAGTGAACCGGCATATCGATTTGGGACTACCAGTGTCCGTATTCGTCTGCACGGTCGGTGGGATATGCCTTATCGAACTCACGTCAATCCTCGAAAACATCACTGAAATTAATCCCGAATTAAAAAACGCGCCATTCATGCAAATCTTCGCTCAATCCACAAACGGCAAGCATAAGGGAGAATAATGGACGGTATCGCATGGTTAGGCTCACCAAACCATTACAACGGGCGCAACGGATACGAGATAACACACATCACATTACACATCATGGTCGGATATCTGTCAGGTACGGACAGCACATTTCAAAACGCCAACACGCAAGCAAGCGCACACTACGGCATAGGTGCAGACGGAACCATCCACCAGTACGTGAGTGAAAACGACGGCAGTTATAGCGACGCTAACTACATGTCAAACAATTCCGCAATCAGCATCGAACACGAAGGAGGCATGGCCAACGGCGCAGTCTGCACACAAGCATGCATGAACTCTTCCGCACGCCTATGCGCCGACATAGCCCGACGCCAAGGGTGGACACGCCTCTGGCATGACGGACTCAACGGAAACATATGGCTACACCGCGAAATCCCCGGCACAGACCATGCCGCATGTCCAGACCTCGCACCAAACGGACTTGACGTAAACTACGTCATCAATAAAGCAAACCAGATCCTAGAAGGAGACGACGAAATGGCACTGACCGATGAAGACATCATGAGATTCTGGACACACAAGCTCCCCAACGGACGGCCTGCACGCGATATTATCAGCGACGCAACAAGCGACGTCATCAGAATGCACGACACCGGACTAGTCGGCGGACAATGGATGCACAAGCTCCCCAATGGAAGATACGCGCGAGACATCGTAAGCGACGCCACCAGCGACGTAATCCGAATGCATGACACCATGCTACCGGCGTTGACGGCGCAAGTGACCGCGCTCACAGCGGCAGTAAAAAGCACTGTCCGAATCCATGGGAGCCAACCCCGACACAATCGCCAAAACCGTACAAGACGCCGTAAAAGCCAAGCTCGATAGTCTGCAAATCACAGTAACAGACAAACAGTAAGACGGCATAAGAAAAGCCCCTAGGCGATACCTAGGGGCTTTTTCTCGCTATTACCACATACGCAAGAACGCTTGAGCATCAT
>CYGL01000498.1_pt1 | contig 15299 bp, 27 predicted proteins | sample 485531 | NCBI WGS metagenome assembly CYGL01 (sample SAMEA3497897, study PRJEB9818) | human gut metagenome | reverse complement strand
AGCCCGCGGGCGACGGTTTCAAGTCTGAGATAAACCACACCGTCTTTTTCGTAACAGTCAACTCCGCCAATATTGATAATTTCGTTCATTCATTACCCTCCGTATGTAGTTTCGATTTCAACTCTTCAAGTTCAGCCTGAAGCTTGTCGTGGTATTGAAGCTCGGCTTCGATTTCGGCATCGAAGCCTATCCGCCCAGCCAAGAAGTCCAGGGAGATTTGGAAGTAATCAGCCAGTTTTACGGCGGTTTCGAGTGACACACTTGACTTTCGCCCCGTTTTCAAATCCGTAAAGAGTGACTTGCTTGCGCCTATTGCGCGGCATACATCAGCCGGGGTGCGGTCAGTGTATTTACAGAGAAATTCGAGCCTTTCGTAGAGCGTCATGTTCAAGCTCTGCCTCGCTCGTTCAGCGGGAGAATGCCGCGTTCCTTGAGGAAGTCGTACAGGAATTTCCGCCCCTCCGCCGTCCACAGTGAGGTCACTTTCAGCTCAACTCTGCCGTCGCTGTGGGTTATCGGCGTGGTCTTGGACACCATGTAGCCCTCTGCCTGATACGGCGCGTAAAGCAGCCACTGACCGCCGCGCTTGTACTGGATTTTGAGACCCTTGAGCAGCTTGTTAAAACTGTCGGCGCTCATGCCGTAGTCCTTCGCTATCGAGCTTGTCACAATGCCGTTTTCGGCAAGCAGACAGTTCTGCGCGTACTCTGCGTCGGGCGCGAGTGCCTTGCACCGTTCACGCTCTTCCTTGAGCGCGGTAAGCACCTTTATCATGGCATCCGGATCGCCAAGCATTCTTTCTATGGTCTCTGGGGTCATGTAAGCGCCGTGGTGGTTCACCGAGACAAGCACCTCGTCGAATATCCAGCGCTCAAACTCATCCGCGCCGGGTATCTGCGACTTGGCGGCGAGACGGTAAACATCGCCCTCCGGGATGAAGAGCATTTCCTGCATACCGCCGTTGGTAGGGATACGCCGTTTCAGCGTACCCTTGCAATGCTTTGAGATTGCTTCATTTGGGCGCGCGTAGCCGAGTGCTTTCGCCACGTCTGCGCCGCAGAAGAGAGTCTTGCCGTTCTCTGTGATGGTTCTGACTGTACCGAACTTCTCGTTCTTAAATACCTGCATTTCGTTCATGTGTTTTTCCTCCGTAATGTCATCGAGTCGATTTTTTCTTGCTGAGCAATTCTTTGTATGCACCGCGAAAACGTTCTTCCGCTCCCGGCGGTGCTTTAATTCCCGAAAGAACGCTGGACACGTAAGTGCGGCTCAAGCCGAGTTCTGCGGCGAGTTCAGTTTTGGTAATGCCCGCCAGAAACAAATCGCCAGTGAGCTTCGCCGCCCATTCAGGTCTCATTCTCTAAACACTCCTTTCATATAGACAGTTGACACTTGTTATCTGCTGTGCTATATTAAAAGTGCAATCAATTAACAATAGAGCAGATAACAAAATTGAACTTACAAGCGGGATTATAGTAGACATTTGTAATCCTGTCAATAGCTATGCGTTCAACTTTGTTATCTTTGGTGAAATGCACAAATTGGGGAGGTACATATTTGTGTTTTTTGACAGGTTTGAAGCACTGTGCAAAGCCAAAGGTATTTCGTGCAAAAAAGCTGCCTTAGAGATAGGTTTTTCAAATAGTTTGCAGACGCGATGGAGAAACGGTTCAGCCCCTAACGCTGAAAATGTCGCAGCAATCGCAACGTATTTTGGAGTGTCAACAGATTATCTGCTTGGGGTCGTTACGCTTTCGGAAGAAGAGCAAAAGGAGCTGTTCAGCATTTTTGCCCGCGCCTGCGGTGAGGTTCAGATGTCGCATGAGCGCGCGCAGAGCGAAGCCAAGATTTCAAATAAAACCAACATCATTGAAAAGCTCGGCTTCGGTCGTATGCCCCGCGTTTCGATGGATGACCTTTACGCCATTGCCGATGTTCTTGAATGCCGTGAGGAAGTCGAGGCGTTTTTGGGCAAAATAAAAAAGCCCATCGCTATTGAAAGCGATGAGCTTCTGCGTCAGACTGATGAGGTCAAAGAGCTATTGAAAAAGATTGCTCCGGAACAGAGGGAGTCTGTTCTTCAAATGCTGCGCACTTTCGCAGCAGGGAAATAAATTCTTTCCGGCGTTCCGGCCCGATCTTGTGAAATAACGCGAGGACTTCTTCCTCAAATTTATCTTTCTCATGGTCAACCAATACCTTACCTCCCATCATTTTTATCCGCAATTTTGTTTGTGCACTTATTTTATTACTCTGGGTCTGCCTTGGCAATACCCGGACTAGTGTTAAAATTAAAAATTAAATAGAGGGACTTTTCTGTTTACTTTTGCGTAAGATGTGGTATAATGGTATTGCAAGCGGGTGACTGCTTGCAAGGACAACGAACTTTAGTTCCGTGTCTTCATCGCCAAGAGGAAAACCCAAGCCTTGAGTTGGGACAGAAAAAAGCGGATAACCTGAGCCGTAAGTCAGGACTGAAAAAAGCGGTGAACCCTTACCGTGAGTAGGGACTGAAAAAGGCGAGATGGGTACTTCCTGTCTCGCCTTTTTTCGACACTAAAAGGAGCAGCATGGAAGCGTTTAGAATATATAGAGTTTCCGATAAATACATATCTTTTCTTCACAGCAGAGACTTTCGCGTCCAGTTCAACAAACAAGCCTCCCGGCCATATCTCGGCGTTGTGCTGTATGTGGGTGATTTCAAGTACTTTGTTCCAATGGAATCACCAAAGTCGAATCATCAAAACATTAAAGCCGGTCCGCATATTTTGAAGATGGATAAAGGCCGCCTCGGAATGCTGGGCTTCAACAATATGATTCCTGTGAGGGAAGAGATCTTGATAGAGTTTGACATAGACGAAGAACCAGACCCGCAGTATGCAGAGCTTTTGAGGAAGCAAGCCTATTTCTGCAATCGCAACAAAGCCGATATTTTAGGCAGAGCCTCGCGTACATATTACGAAGTTATAAGTGGTCAAAACGCCTTTTTGAAGCGTATCTCGTGCGATTTCAAGAAGCTTGAAAAAGCATGTAAGCAATTTGACGTGAACCGTTAATTAGCATCTATTAAAAACGCTCTAACTTTGTTTGTCGCCTCCGCCGGAGCTTGCAGCAGATACCCGTGTTATGTGATCTATCTGCTACGCCCTTATCGTAGCAGAATTTTGTTCCCATTGTCCATGTTTTGTTTCCCGAAATTGCGGTTGAATTCACAAGATACGCCCAAAAGCCTTGTGAAAAATAAAAAACGGTTTGGAGATGGTGAGAATGTCTGCATATAGCGAATTGCAGCCATATTTTGATGCGTATCAGGGCGAAATACACAAAGCTAAAAACGCCAGTGGGATGACGTTGTCCGAATTGGCGGAATCGTCCGGTGTGCCGTACAACAATGTTTGCGACATTAACGCCGGTCGGGCGAAGCAGCCGCTGCTATACTACGCCGCGGCGATATGCTAAAGTTTTCGGTTTGTCGTTAAATAAGCTCATGGGGCTTGACGAGCCGGAGTCTAGCACGCTTGCATTGCGCGAGCGTGTCCACGAGCTGGAACTTCAAGTTACGTCGCTCAAAGGCGAAGTCCGTCACCTCAAGTCGGTCAAGGAGGCAGACGATGAGGAGAAAGAACGGTTGGTCAAAGAGGTTGCCGCATGGAAGCCCATCGTCTACATCCTGCTTTTCCTCTCCACCGTCCTTGTCGCGTCGCTTGGGTATTACCTTGTCATGGACTTTCATCTAAGCGACGTCGGACTTATCCTGTTCGGTAAGCTCAGCATATACGGTGCCGTGCTCATCCTCATTCTCTTTGTGTCGCTCGGCACTATAGCGTGGATAGCCATTCGTGAGATAAGGGCATGGCGCAGAAGCGTTCGTGATTCTGAAAGAGAGCGTAAATAAAAATGAAGTGCAGAAGCTGCCGCAGAGACATTCCAGATAATTCGATATTTTGCAACTGGTGCGGTGAAAAGCAGATTCGCGAGCGTAAAAAGAAAACCGAAATAAAAGTGCCCAAGCCCCGTCAGCTCAAGTCCGGCAAGTGGAATATCGAGCTGAAAGCCGAGGGATGGAGCACTACCGAGAATACCGCGGAAGAATGTATCGTCAAGGCAAAGGCCGTCCGCGCCGGGTTTATCGAAGCAAAAAAGAACGCACCGAAGATGACAGTCAGAGAAGCGATGCAGAGATATATTGACCGAAGGGCGCTTTTATCTCCGTCCACTATTCTCGGTTATCAAAACATCATGCGCAATAGATTTAAGTCAGTCGTGGATATGGACATCAACTCCATCGACTGGCAGTCGGCCATAAATGCGGAAGCTGAGATTTGCAGCCCTAAGACAGTCATTAACGCATGGGGCTTCGTCAAATCTGCGCTTGCCGATGTCGGCGTGACAGTCCCGGACGTTGTGTTGCCCAAGCTCGTGAAACGCGATCTCCCTTGGCTCGATTATGAGCAGATACAGGTATTTCTTGCTGCGATGCGTGATAAGCCAGGGGAGCTAGGCGCGCTGCTTGCCCTTCATTCTTTGCGCAAATCTGAGATCTTGGCTTTGACAGGCCAAAAAATCGATACGAAGAAAAAGTTGATAAAAGTCGAAGGTGCTACTGTCAATGGTCCTAATGGGCTAACCGATAAAGAGACTAACAAAACCAGCGCTTCCCGCCGTGAAGTACCTATCATGATACCTCGCTTGCAGGAACTTATTCCGAATGGTTCGCCCAACGCCCGATTAATAGATTACTATTCAAACACCTTATATCACCGAATCAACGCGGTCTGCCGCGATGCCAGTCTCCCGCTGGTGGGCATACATGGCCTTCGGCGCTCATTCGCGTCGCTTGCCTATCATCTCAAGTGGGATATATTGACCACTATGCGCATAGGCGGATGGGATGATGATACAATAGTAAGGGAGATTTACACCAAGTTGGCGGCAAAAGATGTAGATGCGAACGTCGAGCGAATGAGAGAGTTCTACTCCGAGAATTACGAATGAATTTCTGAACGATTCGTACAAACCTTGCAAAATCAAGGCTTTTCGCTGTTGCTGCTTGGGTTCAACTCCCCTCGCCTCCACCATTTAATTAGAAATCCCGTAGCTGTTGAAACTACGGGATTTTCTTGTATTATCAATGTCTCACAGGCATTTTGGCACATGCAAATAATTGCGTGTTTAGGAACAAATCCGCACATTTCAGAAAGCACTTAACATGCGATTTTACGAACGAAATTACGAACGTGAGAAACTGAAAGCATAACAAAAGCACCGCCGGTCAAAGCGGTGCTTTTGTTTAGACTGCGTTGCTCTTTTGGTGGATCGCATGACTTACCGATAGTCCAAGATTGTATCGTTCGTTGAGAACCATGAGATGCGTTACATCGGAAAATACTGAATCGTATTCCGGAAGATACTCAGGCGGCATCTCCGACTTTGAAATACGCTTTTTCAACCCCATGCGAGTGGCTATCTCTTTGCCGGTGATAGAGGGCGCCTTGCAGTATGTGGCGCGGTCGATATCTGGGATTGCTGCATAAAGAGCTGCGTTACCGCGCTTTTGATTCTCGCGTGAAAGCATCTTGAGGGCTTCAATAGCTTCAAGTCCGGCTCCCTTTCGGAGTGCAGGAAGAACTTCGCTCGTTACCCACCGCTTAAACCCTTTGAGTTTCTCTTGCCGTAGAGTAATGTAGTGGTCGGAAACGCCGCGGGCTTTGCTTGGCTGCATCGCAAAGAGCAGGGAGTATAGCCCCGGCTCGTTTACAATAGCTACACGCTGCTTGCCACCGGGGGTGTCCATTTGCGTATACCCCTTTTCAGAACTGTCAAGCGATTGCATAGCCCTGTTACGATTTGTCTCTCCAAAGATGTTGCAAACATCCGCGGCAACAAACCACGGCTCTCCGTCGATTGTGACAGTGCGCACTTTGCCAAACTCCTCGTTTTCAAATAGTTTAATTTGCATTACTTTGCTTCCTCCTCATCCTCAAGCGCCTCGATGATGGCTTGCGTCATATCGACAACGCCGCAAATGTAAGCCTCCAGCCATGCGTTGCTTGCGTCCGGCAATCCAAAAGTGGCGGAAAGGTTCTGTTCTAGGAGGATGCTGTGTTCTATGGAGAGCACCTTTTCTTTCGTAATTTTCATTTCATATTCTCCTGTATGTAAGGTTTCTCGAGTGGGTAGTAGATGGTATTCGTTGTAGATTGATTTGGCTCCCATACTACCCATGACACATCCATAAGCGGACTGCCGGAGCCACGAGTGCCAAACAAAAAGTCGGGACGCCACGTCAACGGCAGTATGAACGTTGGCTTTACTTCTCGAAACAGAGACAGCCTTTTTGCGGCATGCCAATACTGCGCTTTCAGCAGAAAAGCAAAAGGCTTTCCAAGACTTACGCTTCGCTCGATGAACTTAGCGGAGAGCGAAAACGGTGGATTGGTAATAATCCAGTCGGCTTTTGGCGCGTCGGTACGTAGAAAATCTGTGCCTGTGCGTATGTCTGTAGCAATTACTTCGTAGCCAAGACTGCGTAATACCTCTACCATGTGCCCGTCGCCGCATGCGCACTCCCAGATAACAGTTTCTTTCGGAAGATCAAGAAAATTCATCAGGGCGATAGTGGCCTCGGGCGGTGTGGGATAGAAATCAGACGCTTGGCGTTTATATGCAGTATTACCGCCGGAAATACGACTTCCAAATTTGCTGTCCATTAGTTCAGACCCTCCAATTTCGCATTTACCACGCGCTGCTCGAATGTCAGCACCGGTATATAGGTTTTCTTAAACGGCCTTGAGGGTGTAGCCAAAGCCATTGCGAAGCGGCTTTGCCATTCGGGTATTGAGTTGAGCACCCAGAAATCGCTGATGTCTATCAAGTCTGAAAACTGCTTGCACATTTTGCGATATAGCTCGGTATCTCCCGGAAATTCTCGCCCCACAGAATCGAGGTAATAGTAGCAAGCAGCAAGCGCGGCGGGTAGTATCATGAGTTTGTCCAGCGGCCTGAATCTGCTTGCACTCTCAACGTAGAATATGCAAGCCTCAACGTATGTCTCTGCTTGGAGCCGCAGGGAACCCTTTGCGTGCGACAGCGAGCCGGGGGTATACCGCTGGATATGTATCGGCCATTGCGTCTCAGAAACGCGCTGGGCAAACTCAGCGCAAATCATGTTGAACGCCAAATCCTCGCACATAGGCAGGTCCGGAAAGTGGATGTCGTACTTTGTCAGGAACTCCTTTGAATACACGCGTCCATGGATCCATGTCATCTGTGCGCCACCTACGACCTCAAAATTGCCGTTTTCGGCTTCGCGCATGGTCTTGCCTACCATCATGTCAAAGCCGTGACCGATGGCGTTCAGAATCGTTCCTACGGCGTTTGGGAGAAGAAAATCGTCGGAGTCGAGGAACATGACGTAAGGCGAATCCGAAGCTATCAGTCCGGTATTCCTCGTCGCCCCAACGCCTCTATGCGGCATGAGATAGATATTATACGGACGATCAACGTAATGACGGCCGATAGCCTCTCTCGCTACGTCATCTGCTCCATCAAGTACGAATGTGACGAAAAAATCGTCTTTGGTCTGCAACAACAGACTTTGAAGCGTGGGGATTATGGCTTCCCCGCGATTGTAAATGGGAATGATAATGTCAAGCTCAGTCGTCTGCATCTGATGCCCTCCTGTTCCATGCGTTACGCGCTTCCAGCGGATTAAAGTACCAGTGAGTCCTTGGCCCTATTGGACAGTCTGGGTTTTCACAACATATCCTGTAGCTTTCTCCTTGGTACATTTCAAATGCTCCTTTGCCACAGTATGGGCAATGCTTTAATTTAGTTGTAGTGGTTGGAGCTGGAACATACTGACTGCACTCGACGCACGGTTGGTTTTCAATCGCACGGCAAACCGCACGATGAAGGCATGTGCCACAAATGCTCGCGTTGCCGAGTTTTATGACTTGGTTGATTTGATATTTCACTTGTTAGCTTTCCTCCTGTTCCATGCTTCGAGAGCTTCCGGAATCGGATTAAGTTTCCAGTTGCTTTTGAACTTGAAAATTGTCCCGCACTCTCCACATTTAATGTAAAGCGTTATAGTGTGTTTCCCGTAATTGCAAGAACCCCCACGTTCTTCGACTTCACCGCCGCAGAACGGGCACGGTTTTAATTCAGCCATAATGGTTATCCTCCTGTCGATTGAATGAATGGCTTACGCTATGCTTGCACTTGAGCTCGGCGAACTCTTTCTTTGAAAAACAGTGGAATGGTGCACAGTCCCCGCATTTTACGCATTTCCAATGAGGCTCACACCCCTTGTACATCAAGTCGTTTACCCTCACTACATTTTCAATCCCGTGGTTCATCTTTTTCAGCCTTTCATCTCGTGAATGAGCACATTCAACTCCGCTCGGAGTGTCATGCACTTGCGGACGATAGAAGTGCAGGAGTTCTCTAATGTCACGGCTTGTCCGCCCATGGGTTTCCAATTAGCCCTCGTTTCTGCATCCTCGTAATCTGAAACGCTCTCTTTCAGGCTTTCTGCCAAGCCGCATATAAGCGCGGCGCGATCTGTTTTAGTCATCTGTTATGCTTCCTTTCTCTCTTTATTCGCTTTAATTCTTTTTTGGCTTTGTCCGAAGGGCCTACCCATTTCCAGTTCTCCCACCCATACTTGTGAGCGAGCACTTTGGCTTTAAGCCAGAGCAGGGGAAGGATATAAACCGGAATACTACAGATAGCATGGACGCAAACGTTGTCTCTGAAGAACTCTTCTACAATCTGGTAACTCTGAACCGATGGTGTGCCATACGAACTGCGGAAGATGGAGATAGTCTGGCGAAACCCCTTCTGCTTGTTGTGATACTCGTATTCTGCACAACGGTCTGTTTCGCGAATCGGGATAAAGCCACGCTTTTCCAGTGCCTTATCAATCATTTTGTTAAGCATCCTCGTCCGCCCCCTTTCTGAGCTCATTTTCAGCTTCTTCTTTTGTGGAAAATGCGATGCGGCAGAAAGCGTCAGCGCGAATAGAACTGATGTTTACTTTTTCATCCTCCGGCTCTGTCCAGCGAATCTTTATGTACAAGCGGCAATATCGGTCAAGGTACGCACTTTCAAGGGTTGCTGTGTATACATGTTTATCGAGTGGACTTGCGATGTACACAATGCGGTTGGGCGCTTTAAGCAATTTGGGAAGCTGCATAGGAATCTCTAATGTATACGGACTTTTATCCTCATACATTTTGAGTCGCTCCCATACCTGTTTCTGGGTGCAGGAATTGTTATAGGGGCACGTTATCGTTCGGCACTGTGCTATATCGCAGAAGTTGCCGTCAAAAGTTAATCGTTCCATCAGTTGTCTCCTTTGCACATCTCAAGGTTTGTCGAAAAGCCGACGACCTTATTGCCCTCTATCAGAGTGAACTCGCAAACAAACTTGTCCCATGAGGACAGGCGTTTATGGTGAAACCACCACTCGACGGAATCATCAACGCTGGTGGGGTGGATAACGAAGTATTTGATACGCCGGGGCAGGTTGCGGATATCAATTGCAATGTCAAAGAAACGCTGACGGACATGTTCTGCTTGCAGTAGTTCGTCGATATTTTGGTTTTCTCTCACGAAAGCATCTATGCAGTCTGCCACGAACTCTTTATCCTTGGAGTTGAAAACGCTGAGACCCGCAAGTTCCCACATTATTCTATCAACCTGATTCTCGGTGTTGTTGATCCTGCTGTTGAGAAGCGCCCAACGCTCATCACGTTCTTTGTCGGAGCAGCCGGAATGTGTCCACGCGATATAGGAAACAGCACCATCGCGTTCGTTGGTGCCAATATATTTCTGCATGAGAACATCCCAAACAACGGGCGGCATCAGCCATGAGTTGGGATATTTGCGGTGCTCTGTGCCGCTCCAATTCTTATCTATTATCCAAAGGCTTGTATAGCTCATTTTTCTCCTCCCTCTCCGAGCCATAGTTGCTGGCTCTGATATGCCTCAAAAACTGTCTGACCTTTACTGTTGAGCATATACGGTAAAAAGATTTCATCCATCTGCACCATTTCGCTTTCGAGGATGGCCATTTGAGCTTCTACCCAGTCTTTGATAATGCGCCACGCAACTCGTTCAGACTGCTCAACATCACATTTGACTTTCTGCCTTACGAGCACATGCCTAACAGCCTCTGCATTAGACGGAAGCTTTATGCCCCGCATCCCGTTGGGCGTGTCTATCTGGAAAGATAGAGCCGTTATGCGACCGGCATCGTCATATTCCTGCATGATCTTCTTTGCTCCGTGCTTTACAAGCTGCCCCTGTATAGCACCTATCGTGGTATAGACATCCACTTTCGTGGTGTAGTTAAGTAGTGGCATCTTTAGCCACCTCCATTCATAATGTTTCCTCGGCTATTCGCCGAATGTTTTTCTTTTCATGGATAATCAATGTGCGAGACAAACCCAGTGCGGCGGCGATTTCCTCATCAATCAGCCCAGATATACGCGCCTTGACGATGAACTGCTGGCGTTCGGTCAATGATGCCCAAAACGTTTCTGTGTCGCACCAGTCGATGTCATCAAGATTCGGACTAATGGCAAGGATATCCAGCTCTTCTCTGCCCTCGGTGGTCAAATCGCACACCAATGCAGTGAAAGGTATTGTTGTAATTTTGCCTCGGCGTCGCCTTTTTCGTAGTTCCTGCAGCACTTCGGTCTTGATGAATTTGTATGCGGCGGTTGAGAAGCACGACTTATCCGCATCGTAGTTCAAACAGGCTTTCCAGAGACCGATCCCCGCGATCTGCTGAATGTCCTCATCAGACGCGAGCGCCGGGAAATATTGATACAAAGCGCCATAAATGAGTTTTTCATTCTCAAGGTAAAGCCGCTCGGCATCGTCCCGGCTGTTCATGGTGAGCCTCCACGGGAAGAGTTTGTTCCCGATAGGCGGTCTATAATCTCTTGATTTTTCCGCGCGGCCTTCTGCGCGGCGCGGAGATTTTCGTTGATGATACGTTGGATGTCGTCTTTAATTCGATTTGCCGCTTCAATAGTTGCATCGTTGGCGAGCACTTTCTTGTTCACATCCGCGGTTCGCTTCTTCTGCAAGGCTTTTATAACGATGGAGTTCATCTCCTCTTGTTCTCGCCGAGTTCGGCCATATATGAGAATGGAGCTTTCCCTACCATAGGAGTCTTGCCGAATCCATTCTATACCGTAACATTCCTTTTTCTCGAAGCCGGACATGTCTATATACGTTGTTGTTATTGGATATATTTTGTATTGAAGAGTGTTCAACATTATCTCAAGCATTTTCGTGGAGCACTGAATGTACTTGTGATTTGCCTTTTTCTCCACATATTCGTCCCAGTCAAATATTTTGAAAAGAAAGCGTGTTGCCTGCACGCAGCACGCAATTGCTAATATCATGATTCCGAATCCTTTCATAATCGCAACAATACTGTCAATGTCCACTGAGCTTCACCTCCGTTTCTTCCATGTCCATCCGCGCGAGATAACGCATCGCCAGTTTGAACGTGGCTGGATCATATGTCGCGTCAAACTCCATGATTTCACCGTCCTCTCCGCTGTGCCGAGTGGTCTCCTCGTTCGTTATCGCCAGATATGTGAGTATGCCGACTGCCGCGGCTTTAAGCTCGGCCTCCTGCATAGGCATCGCCCCTTTCTTTTCGGTGCAAGGATGATACATGGCATGTCAAGCGCGTTTTGGGGATTGAAAAGTTTCAAAACATCAAAATTTGTGTAAGTATACAAAAAAAGACAGCCTTTCTATTTGGTAGGACTGCTTTCTTACGCTTATTAAGTCATGAAATTTTAGTTGTACACTTGTCATAAATACAATAGCCGCATTTCCGTCGCCATCAGGTTCGATTTGTCGCTTGTACACGGGTGGCTACCATCCCACACCACTAGAGCCAGACGCACTCGCACTGGTGTGAAGGAGGAACTGATGAAAGCAGTCTTAATCAGCATACGCCCGAAGTGGTGTGAAAAAATCGTTAACGGTAAAAAAACTATTGAGGTGCGGAAAACGCGCCCGAAACTGGAAACGCCGTTTAAGTGCTACATCTACTGCACGAAGGACGCGAAGAAAGGGCAAGAGCATTGAAGAAGGCGCAATAATGCAGGGCAACAAAAAGCTGAATGAGAAGCGGATTCATCCCACGCAAAAGCCGGTTGCGCTCTATCGGTGGATTTTCAAAAACTACGCGAAACCCGGCGACCGGATTCTTGATACGCATCTCGGAAGCGGTAGCAGCCGCATTGCAGCCTATGACGCAGGGCTTGATTTCGTGGGATGCGAGATAGACCCGACGTATTTCAAGCTTCAAGAGGAGCGCTTCAACGAATATACGGCACAGCAAAGTCTTTTCGTGATGGAAGGGAGAATGAACGATGTGGGCATCGAACGAACAATTTGAAGCGGTAAAGCGCTTTGTCGTGCAGTATGTCTCCTATCCGCAGGGGGCTATGGTCGATGAGGACTTGCTGAAATTTGGAATTGCGTTACTCGTGAAAGAGGGCGTATTTACAGTTGACGAATTTCAAAATGAACTATTGCGACAGACAAATACGATATGCCCGGCGGAATGGCTGCCGGATGCATAAATATTCGCATTATGCAGAAAGGAAGGTGACGGATATGGGATGCAAAGAAGCATCCGGTCGCCGCGTGATAGATATGACCGGTCAGGTTATCAATGGCGTAGAAGTCATAGCCAGGAGCGGGGGCACTCATGCAGGTGCATATTGGCTGTGCAAATGTCCGCGATGCGGCAAAGAGTTTTCCGCGCGCGGAACAGCTTTGCGTGCAGGGCAAATCTCATCCTGCGGCTGCGGAACGCCGTTCCATCGTGCAGGACGGACAAAGAAAGCGTCTGCGTTGCCGCCCTCTGTCGTAAAGCAGATAAAATACGGCTGTTCTCTGTGCGTTGAAAAATGCGCATTGGATTCGCCGTGCAGGTACGCTGATATCTTGGATAACTATCCGGACTACAACGCGTATGACAAAGAAGCTAAGAAACTGTTTGAAAGCCTAGGGCTTGATGAATAAGGGGGAGATAGAAAATGAGTCTTTTGTATGGTCTTGTGAATATTTGCCCGTGCCGTTTCGTCGCGGGCTTTAGAGACGAAAAAGGCGAGTGTACACAATACCACTCCAAAGGCTGCGATAATTGCCGCCGCGAGTTCTGGATGCAGGAAGTGGAGTGATGGATTGTTACGCCAGCAACTGCCCGTTTCGGGTAAATAAGTCAAGTAACCCACACCTGTGTAAATGTGTCGCTTGCCCGAACCGGACAACAGCGACTATCGTGTTCACATCCACTCACACATTGTCAGTCAAGGAATTGCGAGAAATTGGGATAACGCCCGGTAGGAACGCTATCTATGTGGAACCGGCAACTGCGCCAAAGGAGGAATGAAGCAACGTGATCGACATTGAGAAAAACAAGAAAGAGTTTATCCGCATAGCCACAGAAAATATCTCCTGCAAAAATCTGAATAAGCTACTGGCGTGGCTTGACCGTGAGTCAGATTTTTATGAAGCCCCGGCGAGTTCGCGCCATCACCTCGCGGAACCAGGCGGGCTGTGCCAGCACAGCTTGAACGTGTACGAGAGGCTGCGCAAGCTTCTTACCGACGAATATGGCAGCATGAAGAACTGCCCGCACGCCGAGGAAAGCATTGCAATAGTCGCGCTTTTCCACGACCTTTGCAAAGCCAATATGTACAAGCCTTGCTACCGGAATCAGAAAACATACGATCCTGAAAAAGTAGCCGCGGCGGAGCGCTGGCAGGTGAAGCATGACGCAGGCGGGGATTTCGTTTGGGAAGCGGTACAGGTCTACGAGATTGACGAAGAGTTCATCTACGGCCATGGCGAAAAGAGTGTTTTCATTCTTCAGCAGTTCATGTCTCTGTCAGTGGACGAAGCGACCGCAATCCGCTATCACATGAGTTCATGGCAGGAGGGTGAAGCCAGAGCCGCAGGAGATACATTCCGTCGTAATCCGCTGGCGTTCTTCCTGCACGTCGCAGATGAAGCGGCGACCTTTATAGACGAGGTGGACAAGAAATGACAGTTGAAGAATTTGCTGCGAAACTGGATGGGCGGCAGTATGGTAACGAGATAACAGAAGATGAAGCAATCCTCGCAAGGAATCTGGATTTCCTCGTCGTGTTCGGCGCATCTGATGACCTCGCAGAGTTGAGGGGCGCAATAGACGGAGAGTGCGACTGTTTCGAGGGCGGTGTGCTCAAGCGTGGAGAAGGACGTTCCCTGCCCATCAAAGCAGTGTGGCGCCCCGAAGGAAGAGACTGCTCATGGGCATACGAGACCGAGCTACCACACGCAGAGTTCAAAATCATGGGGGCGGGCGAGGTGTACTGTTACGGCATCGTGTGCGCTCTCAACGGGACGCCGAAGATGTATAGGTGTCCGTTCTGCGGCAAGGAGAAGCTGCATATCGGCGTGCATGATGACGAGGGAAACTATCATGGTGAGCTCGGCTGTGCATACGAATCAGACCCGTGGAGCGGTCTGAGCTACGGCATCCACCACGACGGTTGGGGCGAGTGCCTCTTGTGCACAGACGACACAAACGGGGTGATGGGAGGTATGCTCTTCGATACTTCTTACGAAGCCTACGACGCAATGGCCGAACTGGTGCGGTTTGCGGAGGTTGACCACTCGACGGATTTGCTTGAAGGAACATTCTTAGGCGAAGAGTCAGATACAACGACCATGAAGTTCAAGCCGGTATGCGAACACTGTGGGTTCAAACTCGCATCGTTGTCGTGTAAGAAGGAATCGGAGGGCATGGCACGCTTGTGGAAATTTGATCCGTTCCGTTGTCCAAGATGTGGGAGACGAATTGCTACCGCCATTCTTCCTGATGTGTTAGCCGGTGAATTAGATTATACCGAATAAAACATTAAGAGGTCATCTCTACGGAGGTGGCCTCTTTTTTGCGCTCTGCGCCGGTCGCTATCTCAACTATGCCCGACCGAGAGACGAAGCTCCGCTGGGTGCGACTCGGCTATTATCCGAGAGCGGGCTGAAAGCTGCTCAAAAACCATGCGCCGTGAAACGCACGAGAACGGCCTTAAAAACGCTTTTAATATTTAGGGATGAAACTACACCACCGAGACGCGTAAAACGCGCCAGAGAACGCGACAGGCGCGAATAACGCAAAACCAGAGCGAATAATTATCTGTATTTTAGCCAGATTATAATTGAATATGCCATTGTGTGATATATGCAACAGTTCGGGAGGGAGAACC
>CYGL01000497.1_pt1 | contig 15301 bp, 18 predicted proteins | sample 485531 | NCBI WGS metagenome assembly CYGL01 (sample SAMEA3497897, study PRJEB9818) | human gut metagenome | reverse complement strand
ATTTTATCTTTTAATTCTTGGGATGGCTCTGGAAAGTCAATGAGCTTTATTTTCGCATTCAACGTTTTTTTTCTTTATCATAGTTTTAATTTTAAAAATAAAATTTTTATTCTATTTTTATTTTTTTAATAAAAGCTAAAAACTTTAAAAACCAACCTTGTATTTTCACTTTTATATTTTGCAGAAAATTTTCATTATAAATTTCTAATTCTCTGTTTAAATCAAAATGGTAAACTGGTTTTATATTATTCATGCAATAATACCCCTCTTTTTATCACAAATTAGTACTATCTCGTACTATTATTTTTAATTTTATTAAATGTATCATTGATTCTATCATTAGATTTAAAGATATATTTATCTATTACATTTCTAAAATCCCCATCTGGGAATATTCTCATTAATAACTGATTATACATCCTTACAATTCCTATTCCTACAGAATCAGTATCTTTACGTTCAGACTTTTCTTTAATAACTTTATTAATTTTTTCTAAATCTTTACGAATTTGTTTTTTTAAACTATCAGGAATTGATGGATCATTTAAATCATGCTCAAGCATTTTAGACATGGATAATGCTCTAGCTACATATTGCGGATGTGGATCTATAAATGGGAATATTGCAAAATGCAGCATTATAATAGTCAAAGTATACAAATGACCAATAATTGGAAGATTACTGATATAATAAGTGCTTCCATCTTTTCTACTAACATCGTTTTCTTGTAATTTAAATAAACCACTAGCTAATTCTTCACCATAACCATACATAGCAACAAATCTATCTGCAAATTTTTCATCATTATATAAGATAGTAGTTGAAACGCCGAAGTCTATAGGATTAAATTTGCGTATGTTATTAGGAATAGACATAAGCATTAATGCTGGTTCCGCTATATTTAAAATGGAGTTGAGTATTGGACGAGTTAATTTTGAGATAGTATCAACTAAATTTAAAAATAAATCTATAACTACATTTTTTTTATATTTAGACAAATAATGAACAAGCTTCAGTCCAGGTGTAGTAGTAAACAGTAATAATTGAAGAAATTCATTTCCACCACTTTTAGGAAGCTTGTTTACTACTTGATACCAGCTAACGCATAACGCTAAAGCCATAAATGGAACTAATTGCCCATTAGCAACATACGTAAAATTATGACCTACTTCATGCAATAATATAGCAAGGCATTCTGCCGATGTTAAAAAATTAGAATTAAAAAAGAAACAAGAAGATGTAAGTATCATTATAGAATAATTCATTTCTTTTTTATATTTTATTCCATAATTATTTACAATAGCATCTTCTACTGGATGCAGCGTTCCAAATCTACCGTTGAGTGGTATTGTAAAGGCATTTGCTAATAAATCAGGAGAAGAATTATCTATAACAAATGTTACGCTTGTAAATCCAAATTCATCTTCAATTAATTTTATTAAATTTTTTAAATATAGGGTCGTTATAAACATCTGTCATTTTTCGTTTATAAAAATCGACATATTTAATTCTTAATTTTTCAATGCACATTTGCATTTCTAATAAATTCTTATTTTTCCCAAAGTATGCTTCATCATAGGTTTGCATCTCTTTGTCTAAACTAAATACATATTCTTCGTTCATTTTTATTTCCTCATTCTAAATTCTAATAATTACTATAGCCAAATAATTTGGCTATAGTAATTAAACTATGAAACTATTTTATCATATCAGCGATGGAAGGATCTTCAGCCTTACCAAATGGTTTAGTATCTACTTGAGAGAATTTAAGGGAATCCTGAGAAGTAAAAGAACCAAATGGTTCATCGATATTCTTATTCATACCAGTAAGAAAATCTGATTCACCATATTGTTTAGTATTAATATCAGAACCTTCAAATGAATTAAACATATCTACATCTTCTAACCCATCCATTTCCCCAGTAATGTCTTCTGCTTTATCGTCAGAAGCATTTTCTAAAGCAAACTGTGTATCATCGTCATGATCTTCAGCTTGTTCATCTAAAGAGAAAGTATATTCTTCTTCGTGTTCTTGTTCTTCTGCTGATTCATCAGCGATATCCTCAATTTCTAATAAATCTTCTTCAAAAGATTCATCAAGTAATTCTTCATCTTCAAACATATTTAAATCTCCTTCTTCATTGTTATTTTCAAATCTAAATCCATATTGATTTTGTTCTTTGCAATCGGTTAATGGCTGAACTGGACCCGCCGGTTCATTATCATCTTCTGGATTGTATTTAGGAGTAACTGGAATTGTAGGAATTTCATCATCGTCATCCAAATCCATATCATCATCATCAGAGAATAATTCATGAGAATCATTACCATGAATTTTATCATCAGATTCAACTCCAGTTAAATCTTGATTGGTATTATCAAATAAATCATCCTCTTCAACTGTATGAGGCTGATTCATAGAAAACGTTGGTTTTTCTCCAGTATGGTCATCATATTCATGATCGTCACTAAAAATAACTCCATCTGTAGGAACTTTATTAGAAATCAATCTTGGTTGCTTGGTTTTCCTTCAGATGGATGTAGTAATCATATCTTACTCGTTCTTTGCAGATACATGGAGTGCAATGGCATACACCACATTCATGTTCACCAATACTCTCTTCTCCGGTAGATGGTAACTCAAAATCTTCAGATACAACACTTCCTACAAAGTCTAATAATTCTTGACCTTCTTTAAGTTCTTTTATTTCATTCTTAGTGATAATAGACCCATCTTCAATGTCTTTTTCTAAATCATTGATTTCTTTATCTTTAGCACCTTTAGCAGCATCTGCATCTACAGTATCAAAGTCTGGGTCTTTACCAGAATCTATTTTTTCAATATCATCGTCTGAAATTAAAGCAGAAGAGCCTTTACCATCATCTCCGATAATAGAATCAATTTCTACATCATCTACATCGGTGGATATAGTCTCTTCTATTTCAGTATCTTGTTCTTGAACAGTATCTAAGGTCATATCAATAGCTTCTTCTGCACCTTCTAATACTGAATCAAGGAAAGAATTATCAAAATCCATAATTTCCTCCTTTAGTTAGTTTCATAAATTCTGAGAACTTCAGCACTCATACTATCATCTGGAAATAGATTATGAATTTCCTCTTCTAAATATGAGCCTGAATAGAAATTATCTGGAATAGATAGATCTTCATCTAAAGAAATTATTTCTTCTAAATTATCTTCACTATCCATAGATTCTTTTATAAGAGAGACAAAATCATCAGTAAGTGTCATTCTTTAATCCCCTTTCTTATAAAAATTTCTTTACATATATGTTTATTTTTATTAGATTTAACGGTTATTCGTACATTCTAAGCATCCTTTAGGACAGTTAGTTCTAGTATTATTAGCATCTTTATAATTAGTATTTTCATCTAAACTATTAGTACCATTATTAGATGCATTGCTTAAATCAGATACAGTTTTTTGAATAATATATATAAGCAAAGGTATAGTATAATATAACTCTTTGCATGGTACAAACTTAATATCATTAATAGTTTCAATTAAACTATATGATATCGGTATACCATTAAAATAATCATAAAGTATTTCATAATACTTTTTATAATTCGGAAGGTCTTTTAATACAGAATTACAATCACAACCGCATTTGCATATTTTATTCTTATCTTTATCTAAACCATATCCTAATAGTTTAACTAAATCAGTATCAAATAATGGTATTCTTTCTAATAATGGGCATCCTACTAAATTAGTACCATCATCATCTCTAACAGTAATCATATAATATGGTTCTAGTCTATGAGTTAATAATGACATTGGGTCTTGCACTAATAATCCATATCCATAGAAATAGCATATAGTAGACTTTAAATCTTCTACATATTTAAATATAGTATGATTATAATCGATGTTAAAATACTTAGGAGGCCATGCAGGTTGAGATAAATAGATATATTTATCATCAGAAGCAGAGTATATTTTATTTCTAATCATAAATTCTACCAAGTATGGATCATAGAAAAAGTAATCATAGAATCCATATTTAAATACAAATGCTTGAGTAGATTCTTGAAAGAATAATTCAAAATACGCTTGTTTAAGATTCTCTATAATACTAGAGTAAGAATTCATCATATTATAAGTCTCTGAATCTACTAATACATTTCCTCTACCTACATTAGATGATAAATATTGATACTCTTTTACAACTTGTGGGGATATATCTTCTCCTATAGATTCTAATTTATAATTCATCTTATAAAAGTTAGAACCATTAGGAAATGTATCTATATTGACACTAGTTACTCTAAATAATACTTCTTTACCTGGTTGATTAATATAGTCTATAGAAAAGTATGAATTTACATATGGTACAAATGTATTAGGAGGAAGTACAGCATCCCCTTCTATAGGATCTGCTTCAGTACCCCATTCTCCCATATCTATGTTTAATTCCATACGCTGAATACCGTATAAGATAACTCCATTTATTTTATCAAATCTTAAACCAGATGCTGGCCCTATAAAATTATATGTATTGTCTATAACTTCATCTAAAGTAGTTTCATTCTTATCGATATTATAGAATGTAACTTTAGTCATAGGCATATTAGTAAAGAAATAAAATGGATTGTCTGTGATACGTTTTATCTTAGAATTAGTAATATTTTCAATAATATTAGTTCTACTATTACCATTAGGATCACTAATAGCAGTAGCAGCTATAGTAGATCTATTAGTAATAGAACTGGTAGATAAGTCTTGATTAATCATCTTACCATTAGCAAAAGTACCCATTTTAAATATCACCTCTCTTTTATACTAGAGTATTATAACAATGTTTTAGGAAAATAATATGCTCTAGTCCATATGGACTAGAGCTATAGTTTCAGTCATCATCTATCATATCATTTAACTTTTCAAGTAATTCTGTGTGATGGTCTTTAAATAATCTTCTTCCTATATATTGTACTTCTTTTAAAGCTATATACATATAGTATTTCTCATATATAGAAGCAAGAGCACGTATATTTTTACTATACTTAGATTCTAAATTACGAATATAATAGAAGTCTATATCAGATATTTTATTTTTCTTTCTTCTTTCTATCAAATCATATGCTTGCTTTACATCTTCTAATTCTTCACTTATAAAGCATAATTGTTTTATAGTAATATTCGTAATGGTTCTTATGACTAATTCATCATACATTGCATCGTTAGGTATGTATATCTCTATCATAATATCAACACCTCTAAAGAGTATATGTATCTATAGACTGATAACAGTCTATAGATACATAATTAAAAGGAGAAAATAATGAAGTGATTAATTGGTGGCCGATCTGGGACTCGAACCCAGAAGGTATAACTACCGAGAGATTTTCCTACCACTATAGTTTTCACTACCTATAGATATAGTTTGTGGTCTGGACTGTGTCTTCATCCTTCTATAAATAGTTAGGACAGCGAGTGTACAGTCTCTACGCACTCAATAATATTTCTACTATTGATTGGCACGGCGTTGCCATTAGGAAAGGATTCACCGTTTAGCTCGCATTCAGCAATAGAATCTCTTCTATTCTGCTCATGTTACCTGATAATGATACTTATAATGAGCATCTTTATCAGGCTTTAATGGATAACCTAAATTTTCTTCCATTAAAATTCTTGGTAATATTCTTACGATATATCCCAATATATTTTTTTTGTTTTTGAAACCAAGTCTCTTATGTTTTCCAATTTCATCAATCGGCCATGAGATATAAAATACACAAGTCTGTAACTATCTAGTTTTGATTTGCTAGATTCTAAAAGATAGTCCTTGGACTTATGTATCGAACTTAGCTCCCGTAGAAGACATAAGTTCTTCCCTTTTGGAACAAATCTATGTGTGTTAGTTGTTGCTGTATGAATCTAAAATCATTACCGGTGAGCCTTATCTAGAAAGACTCTATAATGACCAAATCTGTATATATAAACCCTTATAGAAACCAGAAAAACAAGAAAATAAAACTATAAGGGAGTATATAAAATGGCAGGGGAATTGAGAATCGAACTCAAATCTCTTGGGTCAAAGCCAAGTATACTGACCTTTGTACTATTCCCCGATGGCTCCTGAAGTAGGGATCGAACCTACGACATTGTGATTAACAGTCACACGCTCTACCGACTGAGCTATTCAGGAATAACTGGCGGATGCATAGGGATTTGAACCCCAGATAGATTTCTCTATGCCAGTTTTCAAGACTGGTGCCTTAAACCACTCGGCCATACATCCATTGTAAGTATATAATAAAAATGGTGGTCCTAGAAGTAGTCGAAACTTCATGACACGCTTATAAGGCATGCGTTCTAACCGTTGAACTATAGGACCGAATCTAGACTGTGTATACGAAGTTTCCTATTCATATTTAAAAAGAGTTGCTGTTACAGTCTAACATTTTTACTAGGCTCAGATAGATTAATCAGATCTTCATAATGGTGATTACAATTAGTATTGCTGTATGAGCCTAAACATATATACTTACTAAATAGTACATATTATTTTAAAAAATAATATTTTTATTCATACTATGTAGTTACTTGTGTAATTATTTTTAATTTAGTATTTCTTTAAGTTTCTTATTCTCTTCTACAAAATCTTCATATGAATCATATAGTTTCATTTCTTTAATAGAGCTATAGAATCTTTGTAACGGTAAATCATCAATATTATTAGCATATTTACAATATAAATGATAAACTATAGCAAGATAATAATACATATAAACACGAACTGAAAAGTGCGAGTATTTATCTTCTGTAATTCTTTCTTCATAAACTCTACCATTTGGAAGAGTCCCAAAAAAGAGATATGGCATTCCATACTGTTTTTTACCATACAAAATATGATCTCTAAGAAGAGTATAAATGTATTGGATAAAAGCTGGATAATACTGATATGAATCTTTCTCTGATAAATATCTAGCATACTCTGAAGTGATTATATATACAGTTTTATCTTTAACATTACTTTTACCTGTATTTTTATCAATTATTTTAACCGGCCAACTATTACATATTAAAGTACTAAGTGCTATATCTGAATCAGATGTATCGTTAAACAACGTATCAGAAGGTAAATAAGTCTTATCTTTATAATACAAAACATATACAAGCTTTTTTTTAGTAGAAAAAGCTATAACTGGTACAAAGTCACCTTTAAATAAGTCATAATGCACTTTTCTCCTCCAATATGGTTTATTATCAATAGTCTGTGTAATACTAGTATTAATTCTCTTTACTAAACTATCAGTGCCAATAGATGAAATTAATAAATCCTGTTTTCTTGGAATAGAATCTAATGCATATATTAGATCTCTTACTTCATTAGAGAATGCTGATAACATAGTACTCCTCCTTTATAATAAAATATAATTGGTAATAGGCATATGCCTATTACCAATTTGTATATACTTATATACTAATTAAAATATTGGGTCTGTATATATACCTTCTTTTTCAGAAGTAGGATTCATAGTAAGTGCATATAATGCAGCTACACCTTCATTAGTAGTTTCCATTATATTATTACCACCTAAAGCTATAAAATGTCTCTTAGAGTTTAATTGATTTCTAAGCTCATTATTAGCTTCTATAGAATATACAGATTTAACTGTAACCTGATCACCATCCAAATCAGTTGATTCTGACTATATTATCTATTCGTATGAATAGCCTACTCTTTCGGGCCAGTTATTAACCCTACTCTACTAAGTTCAATTATTTAATAATTGCTGTTCGATAGTCGATGAGCCTTCTTCCATACTAGTGATAGAATGGAAGCTTGGTTGCGTTTGATTGTCTAAATACCTAATGATTTTACCATACCGATTCCGTTACTAATCGCCACTACTATATTACTATAATAGCTTGGTTATTAGGTTTTTAAAGAGTTCCCCGCAGTTTAGTAGGTTGATTAACGAGATTACAATGGGTTTTCTATAATCTCCACCTATAGATCCTAAATAAACATTACTAATGTTTAAAGTATCTATAAATTTATTAGTAGTATTCTTACCAATATCTTCAGTTCTAATATATGGATAATGCTTATACAGCTTATGATTAATTACCATAGGTTCAGTCTTAATTGTAGAAGATACATTAATGCCACATGGGAATTGGTTATAACAACTATCTATAGGATATCTTGTTATCAATACCATTTTATCAGCTGTTACTTCTATAGCTGCCATATATAATAAATCGCACCATGTCATTACTCTTTCAGTAATAGGTACTCTATTATCATCTTCTTTTTCTAAATCGTTAGTAACTTCTTCTTCTGTAGCATGTCTACCTTTAAAGTTAATATATACCACAGGGTATTTTGGATCTTCTGTAGGTAATTCTATAGGTCTAAATCTATTTGCAATACCATGAATAAATCTATCTATTTCTTCTTTCAATACATCATCAGAGAAACTGATTCTATAATCTTTAAGTTTTACTTTTTTAGATTCTTTGGTATTAGTAGATGAAAGGTATGCATTTCTTATAGGGTTATTATTATACTCGTTCATAAAGAACTGTCTTACATATGCTAATACAAAAGGATAGAAATTGGTAATAGCAGATGCTAATGGCAAAGCTACATGGTCTACATCAGTAAGTAAGTCATCCATACTTTCTACTTTTAAATTAGGAGCAGAGATGACTAATCTAGAAGAATAGTCTGTTGTCTTAGATTGTACACCATGCTGTAATATACCAAATTTACCTGCTATACCAGCACCTGTAGTTTTACCTTGTACTTCACCTTTAGTAAAATAACTATATATTTCTAATAATAAATCTTGTATTCTTCCTACAGTAGCATCATAAGTAGTAATACCTAATTGATCCATTTCTTTTAAAGAATTACAAGCCATAAGTAAGTACTGATACAATTTATTTATATCACCTACACCTACTTTGCCTCCATCTGTAGATACGTCTCTATAGTAAGCTGGGATGACTATATAGTTCTTTATAAACATAATATTTTTAAATTTCTCTAAGAAAGCTATATTAGCTTTTCTTACAAAAGAATCGGATTGTTTAAAATGTATCTTAGATATATTCTTTCTTAAGAAATCTATACCTGTTTCTCCATCCTCATTCTCTTCTAAGTACCCTTCATTAGATAATCTAAAATTAGAAACAGAGTGAACACATTTTACAATATTACGATCTACTTTCTTCCATATTGCATATATCATAGGATGTATAAAGTATTTACCCCCTAGATTAATATATGCAAATACGTTAGAACGTGAATTCATTGTAATACCAAATATTTCATTGGATAATAACCCATCTGATGTAGGTACATTATTAGCAGAAAAGAATATAGGATTTGTAACTTCTTTAAGTTCATTAACCTTAATAAACTTTTCTATATCTAAAGGATTAATAGATAAGAAGTCTTTTTGTTCAGCCAACTTTAATTACCTCCTTTTCTTATAAATTATAATAATGTCATAGTTATCCCTAAATAACTAAAATAGAGATAGAGCCTATATAGACTCTATCTTTTAGTAATGATGATATTTATAGTATTATTCTTTAATAAGTTTATCTTACATTTAAGATTTCTTTCAAATATAATAAAAGAACTATTATTGAATCTTTCTATTAATTCTTTCAATACTTCTATATTAGTACAAGAAATATTAGCTTTAAGATTAACTGTATTATTGGATAATTGTTTGGTGCTTATAACCACTGAGAGATTATAGATATCTATATAATATGATAATACTTTATATAGAACTATAATCTCTTCAAAGTGATTACAAAATATACTCATATTACTCCTAACATTTATTTTCTCAGCAAATTGAATTAAAGTCAATTTCAATTCCTCCAAAAATTTATATTAGGATTACATACCAAAAGCATCTTCTAAGTCTTCAGCGTCGATATTTGCAGAATCACTATAAGAATCATTAGCAGCAGGAGAATTATTAACAGGTCTTCTACCCATTAATTGTTGTCTTCTATTCAATCTAGCATTTACAGCTTGCTGTTGTTTTTCTTTAGCAATTCGCATTTCCTCTTTTTTAGCATCTTCTATGGATTTTTCTACTTGATAATAGTATAAAGTATGAATAAATCCCATTGGTTGGTCTTTAGCGGCGATTAAATCAAACCCTCTTCTAAAGGCATTCTGCAAAGCAATTAATCGACGTGTAAGGTGCTCTGCATTACCAACTGATGCCGTGTAAAAAGCATATTGTAAGGGCTAATTTCTAATTCTTTGATATGCTCATTGCACAGCATACCTTTATTAGCACCTTCTTTAATCTTTTCATTACAATCTGTAGCTGGGATATGATAATTAATTAACGATAAGCATTTAGCTTCTTCAATATAATAATTATAAATCATACCACTATACAAAGAGTAATTATCTGGTGTAATGGAAGATAATACTTTATAAAGGACAATACATTTATTCTTAATAGTTTTAACGATAGAATCTCTATCTACTTTAAAATCTACTGGTGTAAGTTGATGGTGCAAATAATCTACAAAGAATACTTTATCAATATATCCTATAGCCTGTACAATAGAACTATATTTACGTCTAAAATCATTATCAAGATAATCTAATTCAAGCAGGTTATAAATTGATCTTGGTTTAAGCTGAATTATATAATCCTTGGAGAGATTATATCTTTTAATTTTAGATTTAAAGTTCTCTTCTGATTCGCCATGTTCTTTAATAAAATTATATCTTTCCTTCTGTTCTTTTATAGCATCCTTAGCAAAATCCCACATCTTATCGATTGAGTATTTTTTCATAAAGAATGCATTGCATTTTGTACATTGATAACCAATATAGTTAGAATCACCAAATGTAGCATTATACAAACCAAAGAATAACTGATTTAAATCACCAGCATCAATACTTTTAGCCCATGCAATAAAGCTCTTTGGTTTATCTGGGGATACATCATGAGTATACATAGTATAGAATGATTTCTTATACAGTTCTAATTCAGAGCTAAAGTTATCGGAAGAAAGAGCTACAATTTCAGAACCAGTAAGAGGAGTAAATGAAATAGTCTTACCAGTGTTATATAATACCACTGATTTAGATTCAGTAAACTTAGGGTCTACTTCACTAATATGATTAATAGCGGTATTAATATTAATAGTTTTGCTAGATTCTGTAAATCCAGACAAATCTATAGATTCTGGTGTAATGAACTGTTTAACAATTTCACTTTTCTGTCTAAGTTCTTCTTTTTCTTTTTCTCTCTGTTCAACTTCTTTAGCTTCAGTATCTTCTTCATCTTCTAGCTTTTCATCATTAGCATCTTCATCTAATTCTTCATCAGATGTATCTTCTTCATCAGAAATAAGATCATAGTTAAAATCATTTTCATCAAAATCGATTTCACTAATTGGTTTATCTAAGAAATCTGGCGTAGAAGATTTAGGTTCTTCTTTTACTTCGTTAGTAGTAGTAGGAAGCTCTTTTTCTTTTGGTGAATTTTCTATTGAAACTTTTTGTTGTTTATTAACTTCTTTATGCTGAGCTTTATATGCAGCAATATCTGCTAAACTAGCAACATCAATTTCTCCATCGAATTCTTTTTCTTCAGCTATTTGCTTCTGTTCATCAATATATGGTTTAATACGTTCTTCATATATTGACTTCTTTACTCTGTCAAATCCATCATCAATCTTTTTGAGATATTCATCTCTAGTCCGCATAGCTGGGTCTTCTACTTGTTTAACCTTAACATCACTTCTAGTTACGTTATCAAGATTTTGTTCACTAAGAGGTTTTACTACACCCTTAGCTCTAACAATATCTGATAAAGATATTTTTTCTTTTTTAGTAGAAGTATCTGGTGCAATATTTCTATCTTCCATGTTTATCCTCCTTAAATATTATAAATTATATCTCCCATTGTTTAACCAACTTAAAGTTTTCTTACTAGTATCTAATACTAAAGAATACGTCATATAATCTACCGTAATAAAAATAACTAACTGATTAACTTTTTCATTCATATTACTAAACTCTACATTTACTGTTTGAAACTCAGGTAAATATGTCCTTATTTGTTCTTTAACTTCTTCATTCAGCTCATCGATATTATCCATAAATGAGTATCTATATTTTTTTATAAACCCTATTCCCATATAAGGTTTAGTAGGATACGTACCAGGATTCATAAAGATAAGTTGAATGATTTTCTGTATAATGGCTTTAGCACCGGTAGCTATTTCCGGTCGATTAAATTCAGTTATAGATAAAGAATATTCAGCATATTTATCACTAATAGTTTCTTTATTAGCAGCACGTTGTATATCCATACATTCACCACCTTACATGAGTTTACTATAAAGTTAGTCTTTGTAATATTGAAGAATCTTGCTTATATATTATAGAAGTGAATAGTAATATAAGTATTTCATTTCATTCTATAAGGAGGAAGATTATTATGATACTGTATTTATTATTAACTATTTACGAAGTTATTAGCGATATTGCTATCGCTAAAACTACAAACGATTACCATACAGGTACTCGTTTAAGCAACGATAGAGTTGCTTTAGCATTTTTCATCATGGGTGAAATTGTATTAGCATTCTGGTATGCAGCTACTTTCATTTATGGTTCTTATGCTATTTTCACAGCTTTATTAGCTACAGAAGTAGTGTATCTGATTTATGTATTCAAGCATTAAGGAGGAATTGAGTTATGATTTTACTTTCTTTATTCGTAATCGTAGCTTCTATTTTTAACAAAGACAGAAAGAGTCTCATTAGCTCTTTAGCTATATTGCTAGCAGCAATAGCTATTTATGGTTTCATGTATTATAAAGCTATCACATTCGTTTATGATGGCTCTTATTATTGCGTAAATAGTTGGAAGGATTTTTTATTACTCCTGTCTATGTCAGAATTATTAGGTATTGGAGCATGGTGTAAAACTTTATACAATACCTTTAAAAAATAACAAGATATTATCCCAGCCTAATATTAGGCTGGGATAATATTTATTTTCTTTTTCGATTATATATCATATTTATGATAAACAGTATTTAACTCTATCCAATATTGGATAGAGTTAAAATAAATTTCATTTTGCTTATAGTTAATATACTAGGAATATATTAACTATAAGCCGTTGTATAACCTAGGAGGTGATTAGTATGGTTATCAATGAAACGAAAGAAGAGTTTGGTTTAAAACTTCTTAATCATTATACAAAGTTAATGACCGAATATAATGATTCTAAGGATGAAAAAACTAAGCACTATGCTTTTAGCATATTACTTAAACAGAGTAAAAACATACTTGATGATATATGTTGTTCTGCTAAGTAATCCTAGATTTACTTACTAGTTCTTTTAGTTATTAATTTCTATACCAGATATCTGGTATAGAAATTAGTATAATAGTTTTAGGTATGTAGCTAATATACCTAAAATATTAGCTACATACCCTGTTATAACCTAGGAGGTGATACTATATGGTTATCAATGAAACAAAAGAAGAGTTTGGTTTGAAATTGCTTGATTACTATAATTCTATTATGATAGGGTTAAAAGATTCAAGCGATAGAGAATCTAAACAATGGGTAATTGATCAGATAATACCCAGATATAAAGGAATTATAGAAGATATAGTATTAAATCAACCCTAGGTTTATTTAATAGTTATTCCTATAATTATTCTTAATTTATTCCATTGATTTTAACCATACTCAATATTGAGTATGGTTAAAATATATTATGCTTTTGCTTATATATGCTATACTCCAAATGTAGCATATATAAGCCGTTATAACCTAGGAGGTGATTTCTATGGTTATCAATGAAACGAAAAAAGAGTTTGGATTTAAACTCTTAGACTACTATAGTCGCATTATGAAAGATTGTAGTAAGTCTAATGACGAAGAGTCCAAGCTGTACACATTCAGTCTTCTGCTTAAGCAAAGTGGAAAGACATTGAATGAACTTCGGAACGAAGTATAAGCTCCTAGGTTTATTTTATAGTTACTAAAGTAATTATATTTAATAAACCTAAAACTGGGTAAGAGCATTACGCTCTTACCCAAATTCTATCTTTTTTATTTTTTGACATACAAGTAATTTATTTCATATATAAAAGGAGGAAACCAAAATGCCTTCTAATGCTAGAAAGGTTAAATGCCCATATTGTAACTTTAAAAATACAAAAGAAAAAGTAATAGCCCATATAGATAAAAAACATGAGGACTTAATCCCTGAAGGATATACTGCTGCTAGAGTATTATTCAATTCTATCCATCATATAGACCATGGTACATGTGTGGTATGCAAGCAACCTACTGAATGGAATGAAAATACTAATAAATATAAAAGATTATGTAATAACCCTAAGTGTAGAGAAAAGCTTAGAGAAATGTATAAGAAAAATATGATGAAAGTATATGGTAAAACTACACTTCTTAATGATGCTAATCAGCAAAAGAAGATGTTAGCTAATAGAGGAATCTCTGGTGTTTATACTTTTCAGAATGGTAAGCTAAAAGAGTATACTGGTTCATATGAAAAGAAAATGCTAGAATTCTTAGATAAGATTATGGGGTTTGACCCAGATGATATTATAATGCCTGGCCCTACTATAGATTACGTATATAAAGGAGAGCATCATAAATGGATTACTGATGCTTTAATAGTTCCATATAATCTAGTAATAGAAGTAAAAGATGGTGGAGATAATCCTAATAAGAGAGTTATGACTACCTATAGAGAGAAGCAAATAGCTAAAGAAGAAATGATTACTAATATGGGTACTTATAACTATATCCGTTTAACTAATAACCAATTCGATCAGTTAATAGAAATTCTATATGAACTTAAAATGCAAATGCTAAATGATAATGAAGAAACAAGAAAAGCTATAATTAGAGTTAATGAAGATACTGATCTAGTGCATGAAGCTGTATTAGATGGTATTCATTTATCTTCGTTAAATAGTTATGAAGATCCATTTGAAAAAGAAATAAATCGAGCAATGAATAGAAGTAATATAGTAAAGCCTATGCTAGAAGATTATGTATTCAAATTACAATAGAAAAGAGATGATAATTAATGATACTTTCACAAGATAAAAGACCTACAGACCCAGATAAAGTAAATAGCAAGCCTATTAGAAGATCTTTACCTAAATTAAAGAAACTTTCTTCTAAACCTAAAATATTTAGAAAGAATTCTCAGAATAATAAATTTTTAAGATTAACTAAATCTTCCTTAACTACAGATAAATCTGCATTCTCCT
>CYGL01000494.1_pt1 | contig 15368 bp, 20 predicted proteins | sample 485531 | NCBI WGS metagenome assembly CYGL01 (sample SAMEA3497897, study PRJEB9818) | human gut metagenome | reverse complement strand
AGGTGAGAGAGCAATTCTGTGATGTGCTAAGAATGTGCGGGATAAAGTAGGATAAACGTTTCGCAGATTTTGCGTTGTAGGGTACGGTGAATTTGGTGTCCTGGTACCTAGCCCACGGGTAGTAGCCAAGGTACTTCATGAAGCCGGGTACGGTTATCTTGACGGGGACGGGATAGACGGGGTCGTTGACCGGGTAGTCTCCTGTGCCGCAAACCCACAGGTAGCCGTCGGTACCGGTATCCGAGGCTCCAAAGTCCCAAAGATGCCCGCAAGCCTTCCAGCCACTGTCAATGTTCCACCTGAACTCGGCAGTTTCGCCGGTGCCTGCCCCGCCCGAGTCAACGTCAATGTCAGCAGTGCTCATGACCGTTGCCGTGCCCGGGTATGAGGGCTTGCTGTTGTTGCCGATTGAGAAGCGGAAGTCAGACGGATTGAGCACGAAGATTGTGGAGTAGCGGTTCTTGAGCACGTTGGAGACAAGGGAGCCGCTGACACGGGCCTGTACGCTCAAGTCGTCGTAGACGCGCACGCCGATGTTGTAGTTGGTGTTGGCGTACTTCGCCCTGCCCGTGCCACGGCCGGGAAGGCCGAAGCTCGTGGGGTTGCGGTAGTCGCCACCGGCGTTCTCCTGCACGTGAACGCTTAGTTCCTGGACAAGCTCTGCCATGGGCTACACAGCCTTGAGGTCGTTGTCGGCGGTGCCGTCGTGCGTGCGAATGTAGCCACTGCCGCTGTTGAGGTTGATGTTGCCGACCGCGAGCTTGCCCGAGTCACCCCAGTTGATGCTGCCCGTGTTCCTGTCGGCGGTGCCGCCACCCTGCGCCTTGCCAAGGATGTTGGAGATGGCGACCCAAATCTTGTCAGTCTTGCCGTCAATTGCATCGAGCCTATTGTTGATGTTGGTGAAGTTGTTCTCGACGGTCTGCTTGAAGTTCTTGAACTCCTCGTGGTAGCGCTCTACCTTGGCGTCGAGGTTGTCGATGCGCTTGTTGAGCTCGCGGTTGTACTGCTCTACCTTGGTGGTGAGGTCATCTATTCGCTTGTTCAGCGCGGTGTTGTAGCGCTCCACCTTGGCATCGAGGTCTTCGATGGCCTTCTTGTTCTTGGAAATCTGCGCCTGCAGGTCTGCCAGGATGCGGTCGATGGTATCCATGGCCTGGTTGTAGACGGCGTACACGTCCATGGGGTCGGCGGTGTTGCGCGGCCCGTACTTGGCGATGCCGTAGCGCGGCGTGGTGGGTCTCGTTGCCATTGCCCCTCCTAGCTCGTGTGGTGGGCCTCGAGCGCGGATACGCGCTTCTCGATTGCCGCGCACGAGGTCTCGAGCGCGGTGATGCGGGTATCGTAGGCCTTGATGGTGTTGCTCATGGTCTGGATGAGGGCGGAGAACTGCTGGCATGTCGCGTCAATCATCTGAACGGTGTGGTTGTAGCCGTCCATGAGGTTGGCGTTGTCGTCCTCCTCGTAGAGGTCGAAGTGGTAGTTGGTGGTGTATCTCATGCGTCCTCCTTGCGAAAAGGGGCCGGATTGCCCCGGCCCCAATTATACGTTATGCCTCGATTTGGGCCCACGTGGTGTTAGGCGTGATGCTGGGGGGCAAAGCGCTTTCATCAACCATGAGCGCGTTGCTCTCAACCTTCAGACCCCTGCCAATAGTGGAGAACGGCTTGCCCTTCAGGTGGGCAAAGTCGAAGTACCTGTGCAGAACGAGCTTATATTCGCCAATATCAAGTTTGGCCTTGGTATTCAGGTCATATATGGCTCCAGACATGGCCACGTGGACGCTCTCGCCGTTTTGTTCTGGGGTGGATGGGTCAACAAAATACACTGACGTGTACTGTACCTTGTTAGGCACCCGCTTAGTATTGCTCAGGCTGCAGTACATATAGTGTCTGTTACCGTCTGCAACGGTCTGATGCGGTGAGCGCTTAATTACATTCCAAACTGCGTCTGGTATTTCTTTATTTGCGTCAAAAAGCACCATGTCTGCCGCCTTGCGGTCGGCAATCTCTTGTGTGATGCGACCTTTCTCGGTGTCGATTCGCCCACCTAGCGCGGTGTCCGCAGACTCGCGGGCCTGCTTCTCGGTGTCGATTCGTCCACCTAGCGTGGTGTCTGCGGTCGTGCGCTCGGACTTCTCTGTGTCGATGCGCCCACCCAGCGCGGTGTCTGCCTGCTCGCGTGCCGCCTCCTCCGCCTCGAGGCGCTTGCGAAGCTCGTCATCAGTGGCGCCCAGACCGTGGATGTCCGCGTCGATGGCCATGACGGCGCTGTTGTACTCCCCGCTCGCGGTGAGGTCGGGGCTGGCGTCGGGTGAGTAGAGCTTATACTTTCTGTACGGGGTCTCTGGCATTGCGCCCTCCAATGGTCGTTGGGTTATTCGCGGTCACCGAGGGGGCCAGTGCTAAGGAGTAGCATGCACTTGTCGCGAGTGCCCGAAAGGTATGCCTCGGCCGTAATGAGACTGGTGCGGTCGATGTCCTGATATATGAGTTTGCCCCCCAAGGGGAATACCGGTTCGCGTGTGATGTGCTCTATTGCCGGGTCAAAAACGAAACTCTGCTTCGTAAGCCCGTAGTCGACCAGCGTCTTGAATATGGTAAGGCTTCTGGTGGGAAGAGAGACCCTGTGAATGGAAAGCACCACCCACGTATAACGTAGCTTCGTAATGCCTGTGTCGAGCTTCGGTCTGCTTCCCGGCCACGCCATGCCGTTCACGTCCGTTATCACGGCGTCGGTGTTGTCAGGCAGGCATTGCAACAGCAGCGTGCCATGAATCGTGCCACGGTCACTGTGTGCCACGTGCCTAGGTATGTCGTCGTCATCAGGATTCCAATAGTCGGCTTCCACGTCGGACCCTATACCGACCATCGGCTGGTCGCCCTCAATCTCGTCCATGGCATGGTTGATTTGCGTGCGCAGTCTCTTAATCGGGTCTTCCGGCGCTATGCGAGTCAACTGAATCATTTGTTCCCCTTACTGCACGTCAGTCGTGTACAGCGCGTCGTCGACGCGCACGAGTAGGTTCTTGAGGTCGGTCGTCGTGCCACGCCGCAGGTACGGTGTCGGCTTGGGGCAGCGCGTGTCGGCGACCTTCTTGAGCACGCCCATGATGGCGTGGTCTGCAAGGTTGTCCGTGTCGATGAGCGTGAGCTCGTCCTTGCGGACGTACGCGTCGGGCGTGAAGTTCGGCTCGCTCCAGCCCTCCTGCCACGGCGCGTCTGGCTTCGCGGCACCTGCGCCCATGTATGCCACGCGCCCGTCCACGCACACGTGCCGCACGTTCATGGACTTAGCCTGCGTTACGGTGAACTGCGCGAGGTCTGCCACGTTCATGCCCTCGAGCATCTGAAGCTGCCACATGCGGCGCTGCGCGGGCATGGTTGGGGAGTAGCATCCCTTGGTCACGTCGTAGTCCATGCCGTTCTGCGCGAGGGCGTCGAACTTCTGCTCGAGATCGTTCATGCGCCTGAGCAGGTCGGCGATGGCGGCCCACAGCTTGGCCACCTCCTTCTCCAGCTTCTCGACACGCTCGAGAAGGCCCTCGTAGTCTTCCCTGTCTGGTAGCTCCATGATGTGTGCGTAAAGCCACCAAATCTGCTGCTCGGGCGTGCGCATGTCCTCGAACGGCTTGCTCTTCCAATCCGAGAAGCCGGGCATCTGCGGCACCCACGCGTGGTATTGCGTGGTCGCGCGGTTTCCCGTCTGGTTCACTGCCATAGGCCCTCCTTGCCTAATAGGGTTCGTCCGTCCAAAACTGGATGAAGCACGGTTCCAGCATCTCGCAGACCATTCTATCAGTGTTCATGAACCCGCTTGTGAGCATGCTGGTCACGTTGGGGCCGAAGTACCCGCTGCGGCCCTTGAGGTGGCTTATGTAGTCGCTCAGGCTGCTGCTCCTGCTCGTGGTGGCGTCCGTGGCGTCGTTCTTGCTCGTGCCCTTGTTCGAGCCCGTGCCCTTGTTCTGCGTAAGCTGCGACATGTAGCGAGGTTCGGTCGGGTCGTTCATGAACGTCGCGGGCGTGTCCGACAGAATGGCCGTGCTCGTCGACTCGGAGCTGCCCGTGGTGTTGCCCGTGGAGCTCTGCGTCGTGTTGCTCGCGGAGTCGCTCTTGCCCTTGGTGTGCCCGCCCGCGTCCGTTACGGTGGTGTCGAAGGGGTCGAAGTCGCGTGCGAGCAGGGCCTTGTAGATGGCATTGTAGGCCGGCATGTTCTCGCGCATGCGCCGATTGAGGTAGAACACGAACAGCTGCGGTGTGTCGGCCGCGATGCGCCGGTAGACGAAGTGGTCATAGATGCGCTGGTTGAGCACGGCGCGGTAGTCCTCGTCGAAGATGGGGTAGTCCCTAAGGCCAAGGTCGAGCCCGTAGGCCTCGTGCACGTCGCGGAGCGTGAGGATGGCCTCGTAGTCGCGCGTCCAGTCGTTGTCAGATAGCGTCAGCACTGCTGCTCACCTCTCCCGTCGTGTTCCCGCCCAGCGAGAGGTTAGACGCCGTGCGCATGTTGTAAGGCCTCAGCCCCTCACCCTGCAGGAGGCTCACCGAGTCGCCGTCCTGGATGGGCACGTGCGGTACGCTCCACACCGGCTTGAGGTCAAGCCCGAACAGCTCGCGGGCGCGGTCGGCCGCCTGTACGCGGGCGAGGTAGCGTGCCTGCCTCTGTACCATGAACTGCTCGTTGTTCGCGAGCGTCTCGGCGGTCTGCACACGCTCCTTCTTCTCGGCGGCCGCGTTGTTGTCGATGCCCAGCATCGTGTAGGCCTGGGAGACGAGCTTGAGTTCGTCGTTGAGCATCTTGTCGACGTTGTAGTCGATGCCTGAGTTGAATACCTGGAGGCTTACCACGCCGTTGGATAGGGGAGACAGGTACAGCGCTGGCTCGCCCGCGTTCACCTTGTTGAACATCATCTCGGCGTTCTTCTTGCCCTCCTCCGCCACGTTGATGATGTACGGGACGCGCATGGCCCGCATGTTCTGGTCGATGGTCAGGTCGAACTCGGCGAGGCGCGTGCATATGAGGTCAATCTCGTCGTACAGCGGAAGCCTCTGCAGGTTGTCCCAGATGGCCACCGCGTCGGGCTGCATGAGCTTGGCGGTGCTGCCGTGCTGGTTGCCCGTCCTCTTGACCCACACGTTGAGGTGCCGCCTGAGGTCGGCCGCGCCGTTGGGGAACTGCAGGCGAATCGTGTTCGGGTTGTTGTATATGTCGGGGTTGCCCTGCTGCGAGAACCTTGCCGCAACCCACAGCGGCAGGGTCCTTGACTTGGGTGCCCGCTTCGTGAGCGCGGCGCTGCCGCTCAGGAACAGAATTCGCTCCAGGAACCGCACGTCCACCTCCGAGGGCATTCCCTCCCACTTGAAGCAGGTTGTCGCCGCAGTGTAGAACAGCCGCCACCACGTGGCGTACGTGCGGTACGTCTTGGCGCTCTGCTGCCAGTTGATGGCGAATCGGTTTCCGAACATGGCGACGTCCGGCGGGATGAACCCGCCCATGTCTGGCCTTCTGCCCATCATTCCTCCTAGTACGAGTATCCGGTCCTCGGGGCGTTGTCCGTCAGGGCCGTGCTGCCGATGGATTCGGGGGCGTCCCAAAGAGTCACGCCCTTCTCCATGATTCCGCGCATGGTCTCGCGCTCGCTCTCGTTGGCGTCGGCGCACGTGAGCGCCGCCCCCAGCAGCCTCCAGTAGGCGAACTTCGTCATGCACAGCATGCGACTCACGCTGCCGCACTCGAGGAAGCGACGGACGGAGTACCCGTAGCGCCTGAAGTAGTCAGCCACGGATTCGCGGGAGGCCCCCGAGAGCGTCTTGTACGTAACCGTGATTCCGACAAGCCCGTTCTTGTAGTTGAAGCCCTGCCCGCCAGCCTGCCCGACGGATGACGGCGGGGTGAGCGCGGCGTCCTGGACGGTCGCGTTGATGCCCGCAATCGTATTCTGGTAGTCACCCTGTGCCGCCTTGCGCGCAAGCGCGAGGTTGTTGTCCGCGACGTCAGACTGCCCGGCGAGCCTTGCGTTGAGCGAGCCGGCGCCCGTGGCGTTCTCCATAAGGTTCTGCGCGTTCCACCCCGCCACGTTGGCGTTCTGCGTGACGGCCCCCGCCAAGTCGCTCAGGCTCGGGGTCTTGATGGGGCCTATCTCCATGATGGGGCTTGACCAGGCCTTCTGTGCCACGTTCGACGCGAAGCCCTGCGGGCTCGCTGCCCACTGCTCGCGCTGCGAGGAGATGTCGCGCCTCGCGTTCTCGAAGGTGGTCGTAGCCTGCATGTTGGCGCGGTCAAGCTGCCACCCCGCGCTCTTGTACTGGTACTGCCGCGTGTGCGTGGTGCCCGCGAGGTAGGTAAGGTAGTTGTTGTTGACGAACGAGAACTGCGGGAAGTCGCTCACCCACACGGCCGTGTCGAGGAAGTCACCCGCCGCGATGGTGCCGGTCTTCGTCTTGCCCTCGAAGTCGACATAGCTGTACGAGATGCCCTCCATGTGCCCCTCGGGGTCACCGTAGTTGCGCACGAAGAACCCCGCCTTGGCGAACGGCGCGAGCACGCAGCCAAGCCAGTTCACCTCGAGGTGGTCGCCTCGGATTAGGTTTGGCTTGAGGTAGACGGGGTTTCCCGTGAACGTGCCAAGCTCTATCACCGAGTAGGGATAGCTGTAGAGCTTCCGCACGTCAGCGGCGCCGCCCAGCCCCTTCGCGAGCTTCCCGAACATGGACTCGGTGTCCCAGTACGTCTTGTCTCCGGCGTTGTAGTTGGCCGTCGTGCCGCAGAAGTGCAACTCCGGGCCGGTGCCGAACATCTTTACGGCGGGGCCGTCCGTGAGGAGCGCCCCGGGAAAGGCGTAGATGGCAATGATGCACTGCGCCACCCAGGACTTGTCCTTGAGCGCGTTCATCATTGGCTTGAACGTGTCGATGGGGCACCAGTACACGTTGCACCCGCTGGGGAGGCCGTCGACTATCTGCCCGTCGGCGACGTTGAGCGCAGGTGCCGAGGTCGTGCCCGGGGGCGCCGCCAGGTTGGCGGTCGATATGATGACTATCTTGGGAGGGTGCTCGGTGCTCTCAAGCTTGATGAACTCGCGGGCACACGGGACGTACTCGCTCCCGATGTCAAGCCCCTCGGGAAGGCTCAGGTACCTGTTGAGCGTCTCCCCGTCGTCCGCCTGGGCGTTGGAGTTGGCCCACGCGATGTGGCCACGGTCTACGTAGGCGCGGCCGAACGTGATGCCGCCCGCGTAGGTGGTCATAACGTCAAGCTGCACGGTGAGGCGCGTGGCCTGGGGGGAGAGGTACTGGGAGCCTGTTACGAAGTAGAAGTAGGAGCGCTCGGGCCCCTCGTCGTCGACGGGCTGCCGTGGATTCGTCACCACGATGTAGTTGTACTTGTAGACCGAGCTGTAGGGGACGGGCACGCTTATGGGCTCGCCCGGGCGGATGTTCTGGAAGTTGGAGTTGAACCACGCCCCGCTCCTGCCTGCGAACCACGCGTCGCGGGCCTCGGCGCTCTCCCATGCCACGACGTCACGGTATGAGGAATCCCATGGCACGTCAAGAAGCCGCACGTGCGAGCCGGTGGGCCACACGGACGGGGTGAGAACCTGCGTGGCGTCCTGCGCTCTAATCTCTCTGTCCGGCATATCCGCTCCTAAAGAAAATGGCTGCTAGGGCCATGAACCCTAGCAGCCATTATACGGTAAGTCCCTGAGACTAGGACTTGGCGGAAACCGTTACGGCGACAGTCGCCACAACGGGCGTCTCTCCCGCGCCCGTGGCTGACAGCACGAGAGTTGCCTCTCCGACCTTGACGCCCGTGACGGAGTATGTGCCGTGCACGCGGTCGACGGCCACGCTGACGTTGGCGACGCCCTTGATTACCGCGACGGTGAACCCGGCGTCGGTCGCGTCGGCGGGCGTCGCGGTGACGCGCGCCGTGGCGGTCTCGCCCTCCTTTACGGAGATTGCCGCCGGGGTGGAGGCAATGGCAGTCGTGGCCTTGACGCCCTCGACTGTGGCCGTGTACGTGGCGGAGAACTGCTCGTTCTGAATTGAGATGGCCGTCACCTTGATGACGGTGCCCGCCTTCGCCGCGCCTGCGTGGAGCGTACCCATCGAATCGACGTAGCAGTTGGCGGGCAGGCCGATGCCGCGCCCACGGCCGTTGAACGCGCGAAGCTCGTAGCGCACCGCCTGCGAGGGCGTGTTGTTGCCCTTGACCGTGGCAACGAGCTTGACGGCAGGAGTGGCGGCGTAGCCCGTGCGCGTGTCGAGCGTGGGCAGGACGGTTCCGGAGTCCGCGCCCTTGTCGTCTACGAGCGTCACGCCGGTAACGGTGCTCTCCAGGCGCGTTACGTCGGTGTCTGCCATTGTCGAGAACATGATTGCGTTTGCGAAGAGCGAATAGCTCAGGGTCTCCCAATGGTGCATCACTACGGGCTGCGTCATGTTCTGCGGGTTGATGGGGGCCGTGAGCGTGAGCGCCGGGATGTTGTCCTGGCAAAGCAGGAAGTCGACGTCGGTGAGAATCGCGTGGCAACCCGGGATGGGGAGCTTGGGCACCGTGATGATGCGGTCGGCGATGAGGTCTCCGGCTGCGGCGTTGAACATGTATGCGCGCATGTCCACGGTGAGCGTGGCGTCCGTGTCCGCGTCGATGAGCAGCATAGTGGAATCCGAAAGCGTGGCGAGACCGGCGTTGCGCCCCTCGGCGGAGTAGTCAGTGGAGTAGTAGCGAAGCTTCGTGTTCATGGCGCGAACGGCCTTCACCAGGGCGCGGGCGGAGTCGGCGCTGTCGATCTTCTCGATGTGGACGTTGTAGAAGCCCTGGAAGTCCTGGTAGTGCTTGTACAGCTCGAGCATAAGAAGAAACTCGTCGTTCTGGTCGCTGTTCATCGGCTGCGCCAGGCACGAGTTAATCATGGCGCTCAGGTCGGTCGAGCCGTCAAACGCGCCGGAGAGAACCTGCTCCATGGGGAGGGTGATCTCATACTTGTCGCGCCGGTTCATGGTGTGGTACTTGACGTGGATATCAGGCTCTCGACCCTCGAGGCCGTAGATGTTCATCGCGTCCTTCTCATACGTCTTGGCGCGAAGAAGGTTTACCTGCATCTCCTGAATCTGCGTTCCGTAGCGCTGCGAGGCACGCTTGAACTGCGCAAGCGGGTTGGTGAAGCTGCGCTGGCGAACAAGGGTCGTCGTGATGCGGTTGAGCAGGATGTTGTAGAAGACGTTCCAGTCGGGCGTGTACGAGTTGAGCGCCTGAACGGCGTCAGCAACGCTCGCCTGGGTGACTGCGGGCACGCGCGACTTGTAGTCATCAGGCGCGTAGCTGCGGATGGTGTTGAAAATCTCCGCGTTGGTAGCATGCAGGATGCCGTTCTTGATTTCAGCCAATTTAAGCTCCCATCAGTCGATTGACCTCGTCAATGTCAATTTCGGGGTAGTCCTCCTCGCCGTTATCGGCGGCAACTGCGGCGTTGACGGTGCCCGTGTTGGCAAGCGCCGTCACGGCCTCCCTGAGCGAGGCAAGCTCAGCCATTACCTCGGTGAGCGTGCCCATGTAGGCGGCCGGGTCGCCTGCGGGTCCGGTCGGCGAGCCCGCCTCGGTGCTCGCGGGCTTCTCCTCGGACTTGGGCTTCTCCTCGGACTTGGGCTTCTCTTCTTTGTTCTCCTTGGGGTTTGCCATGGCACTCCTCTCATGTACACGAATAAGGCCCGCTAACAGTATACCTGTAGCGGGCCTAAGGTAGTGCGTGGCAAGCTGTCTAGCCGCGCCGAGGTAGGGTGCCCCCTCGCCGGGTGCCGGTCAGCATCGCGTGTCCCGGCTTCAACCATGAGGCGACAGACTAGCACCTGCCTCCCCAAGCCTAGCACAATCACTCGTGCAGGACGTACTTGCGAGGCTCGAGAATAACGCCCCCGGGCACGGCAACCGGCGTGAGCTTCCCGGCCCCCTCTATGACGCGCCCCGTCACGGGGTCGACGTTGGACAGCCCCCAATGGAAGTTGTCGAACGTACAAAGTGACTTCACGTTGTCCGGCATGCCGGCGCACGTCACGGACAGCTTACCGTTGAGGTCCCATATGTAGCACTTGGCCCTCAGGTGCCGCGCATGCTCGAACGTGCCCTCCACCTTCCAGGCGCAGAGGTTGGTGTCATGGAGCGGGATGCCGGCCGGGGCATCCTTGCCCACGAGGTGCATGGAGTCCGTGTCGCAGTACACGAACCTGCCCAGGTTGGCATGAATGGCCCTGATAAGCGTATCTCTGGCGTAGGCAGTCGTGAACGTGCCCACCGGGATGTACACGCCGTCCCGCTCCTCGTGCTCGCCCAGCTCCCATTTCACGCAGCCGTCCTCGCCCATGACCGGGCGCTTGCCCGTCACGTCTGGATTCGTGGCAAACTTCCCGTAGATGTTATTGAGCATGAGCTTGGCGAGCTGCCGCATGGGCCCGGTGCTCTCGCGCTTTATCTTGCCCCAGTGCTCAACGTACGGGCCGAACAGCTCGGCGCCGTATGCCGTCGCGAACCAATAGCCACCGTCCCAGCTCCACACGTCAACGTCGTAGTTGTCGAACAGAAGGCGCAGGTCGACGCACGTGAGGGTGAGTTGCACCGGCTCCACCGTCTTGCGCACGTACTCGTGCTGGCCGTAGAACCCGCAGTTGCGAAGCTGGACCATGGGCACGCCGTCGGGCTTGCAGGTGAACGAGCACGTCAATACCTGGACGTACACGTCTCTTTCCTCGTCCCACGCGGGCACCGGCCCCGCATCTGGCTCGGCGAACCTCGACTCATAGCGGCCATAGAACATGTGCGCGGCGCCGACCGGATACCACTTGCTGATTAGCATGCTCGGGTACATGGAGTTGTAGTCGACGGACACGCCGCCATACACGTCGACGCCCGCGTACCTTGGGCTTACGTAGGTGAAACCGCCTCGGTACGACTTCCTGATCTCGGCGTCCTCGTCGGGGGTCAGAAGCGGGAAGTAATGCTCGAACGCCTTGGCGCCCATCTGCCTCTTGAAGAACCCGAATGCGTTAGAACCGATGGTCATCTTGGTGAGGCCCTGCTCGGCGTTGATGCCAAGGGCGCATGACACAATCTCAACGTCGCGCCTGATGTAGTCGCGCTCCTCGCCCGTCAGCTCGTGGCCGACCTCGCGCCACTCCTCGTAATCAAGCTCGCCCTTCTCCTCAGGCAGGTCGAACGCCTTGGCAAGGCGCCTCACGCTCATGGGGAACACCTTGAGCGAGTCCTGGAACCTGATTGTGGCGCCGTTGTAGAAGCCGACCTCGAGCTGATAGAACTTGCCCTTACCGCTTACCAACGTGGTGAACTCCCCGGGGCCGGGCTTGTCGTGCGTCCACTCGTAGCCGAGCCGGAACAGCGCGTCGACGATGAACTTCCCGTCGAAGGCAAGGTTGTGGAACCAGTACAGGCGCTTGGGTGCCGTGGCGACGTAGGAGAGGAAGGACTGTATGTCGTTGCCGTACGTCGTGTCGGTGTTCTTCGCCACCTGGGCAACGGCCCAAGCCCACACGCGGCAGTCATCCGCCCGCGTGATGGTCTCGAAGTCCGCCACGGCCATGCGCACGCCAAACGCCCCCTCTCAATCAAATGTCAAGCAACGCCTCGACAAGGTCTAGGTAGTCACCCCTAACTGGCGAATCCCTCTCCGCGAGCTCGCGTGCGGTGTCCTTTATGGACTTGCCCACGGCCTTCGAGCCGGCTGCGGGTGCGTATGCCACCGACAGCTCGTCCACGAACGTGGAGCGCTGGGTAAGCACGTCGAAGGCGTCATCGGAAAGGTGACGAACCAAGTCGGCCGTCTCCTCGTCACCGATGCGCGACAGCATCTCTATCACGGACTCGCGCAGTCGGTCGCGCCGCTCTGAGAACTTGGTGTAAAGGCGTGCCGCCGCAAGCTCTGCCCTGCGAGCCGCCGCTGCCTTGTTGGCCGGGGCCTCGTCCATGGAAACGTCCGTTAGCATGCCATAGACGGTGCCGCGCTGATAGTAGCGCTTGCCAGTGGTGGTGTTGGTAACGGTCTTCTCGAGCTGCCGCTGCGAGATGGTCGTGAACGCGTCGGCGCCTGGGCCCACGGGAACTCGAATGGCGTCGATTCGGGCGGCCTCGCGCTGGGCCAGAAGGTTGCCCTTGTACAATGCCCCCTTGATGTCGGCACGAACGCGCCTGAGCTCGGTCTCCCTGATAACGGCGCCGGTCGGCAGGACGTGGCTGCGGTTGGAGGTGAACGCCTTAAGCTTCTGGAAGTAGCCTCCGCGCTGTGCGGGGCTGAGCCGCTGGACCTCATTCCATGACAGCACCGGAGTCGACGCAAGGGCCGCGTCGCTCGCGCCCTTTGCCCTCAGCCTGCGAACCTTGGCGGTCGCGCGTCGCTGCATCAGCTGAAGAGGGGTCTTTCCTGCCATAGTTCACCTCGCCTAAAGGGGCGGGGCCGAAGCCCCGCCCGAAGAACCGAACCTATGCCCCTCGGACTAGAAGGGCACCTCCTCGTCGGACGGCTCCTCGTCCTTGGGCTTGCCACTAACGGGGTTCATGGTGTCATAGTCGAGCACGGGAACCTTGTGGAGCTCAGCAGTTGAATCCTCGGCGCCGACCTCGACAGTCCAGGGGCGCGCGTTGCCAAAGCCATAGGTGCCCGGCTGGGTAGTGAAGGTGACCTCGTGGCGAATGAGGTCGGCCACGGAGTCAACGCACTTCCCGATCGCGTTGTACAGGGCACTCTTGGGCTTGAACGTGATGGAAACCTCGTCATCGGTGCCCTTCGGCTTGACGAACATGCGGATGTTGCGCATGGGCTTGCCGTCGTCCCACGTGCGGGCCTTGCGGGACTGGAAGTCATAGGCCTGCGGGTTGTCGATGCCGACCACGACACCGGTGAGGGTGGTGCAATATTCGGGCTTGTCGGGCTTGCTGTAGTTCCAGGCGTGCGACTTCTTGATGTCAAAGATGCTCATGATGTTGCCTTTCTTTCCTAGGTGCGTTGCTTACTGTTCCTTGGCGTACTTGAGGAAATCCTCGCCGCTCAGCACGTACACGTGCACGTCCTGCTCAACGCTCGCCACGACAATTGTATCGTCATGGTGCGTGCGCCTCAGGTGGGCTTGGGCCGCGTCGCGTGCATAGAGACCCTCGAGAACCTCCGTGAAGTCCTCGAACGTGCCGGTGACCGGGTTGAGGCACTGTCCCACGCACGCGGTCATGGAGACGGTGCGCTTGATGCTTCTCATGGCTAATCACCCCCCTTCCGCAAGCGCCCCTCAATAATTGAGACCAACTCGTCACTCATGGCAATCCCCCTCGTGCCTGCAATACCGTGTCTCGCGCCAATACCACTTGTCGGCACAGGCTAGCAGGTGGTCAATCAGCCTTAGCTCGTTATCGGCACCGTTCACCATGTCCACGATTCCGCGCCTTGCACCGAACGTGCGCATGGACTGGCAAAGCCCCCTCTCTGCCTTGAGCCGTCCGACGACGGCGTGGTAGCTGTCTGTGCACATTGACAGTCGGCTGTATTGGGCGCCATAGGTGGTCGTCCCGCCAACGCTGCGATTGATTTTGCGCACCTTGCGGATTCGGGTGGGTTGTTTTCCTAGAAGCTTGTTGGTGTCTGGGTCAAATCGTGGCATGGCTAGGCCTCCTTGAGTTTGCCGTTTTCTATTTCATAGCGTGCATAGCTAACGTCAACAACCGTATCCCATCCCAATGTGTAGACTTCGATATAACGTGCGCACACGCGCGACGCCTTATTAACAATGTCAGACGCAGACAGAACGTTTTGCAGGTCATAATCGCAATACTTATTGAGAAGCGTAAACAAATCATGCTCCTTCGTACCGCTGTAAATAACAAGCACCCTTGTCATGGTTAGTCCTCCCTACAGAGTGGGCGATACCTAACTACGCACGTCGACTTCTCCGATGTGACAGGCGTTGTGTCCACCAGCCCGTAGTATTCGCACCTGGGACAATTGCAACGCAAGATGCACTTCTTCTCACGAATGTAAGCGGCAAACGTCACCGTGGATGCATGGCCTGGCCATATGCTCCCCCTTTCGTTATTTTCCTAGCGGCACTTGCTAAGACAGCGCGTCTTCGAATATTAGCGCCGCCGCCATAAGCTCAGCCAAGTTGTCGACGGCCTGCTCAGACTCTGATTCGGGCAAGTTACCTGATTGCACCAAATACCGGCGAGCACCATCCCGAAGCCACTCCGCTTCTTCGGTGGACAAACGTTCTATGTAGCACATGGTTAACACCTCCATATGTTGTGAATTCGGTAAGTGGTAGTAAACAATCAGCGAGCGGTATATGCTGTGAATTCGGTAAACGGCATTTCACACCCGGCAAACGGTATTGTGCTCAATCGTGTACAAGACGGCACGTGTCGCGCAAAATCTCAATATCACCGGCCCTGCCGTACCTACGCCGAAACTCCCGCCGTGCGTCCTCGAGATTTGCAGCAGACTTGGCGCGATGATCGCTCACGTAGGCAAGCTCTACCGTCTCACGACCGCCGTAACCGCCGCCAAAGCCGTTGCTTAAGTTGAGCCGAACATAATACTCACGCTCACACATTTTATGTCCCTCCAACTGCTGTCAAATGTAAACTCCCACGCTGTATAGCCTGCGACTTAGTACTCGACAACCTCCGCCCTACCTCCCGATATTAACGTTAAGGGTGGCTTCCTCTTCGCCTGAGTACTCGCCAGCCGCAACCTTCGCGACGAGCGCATCAATGACTTCTCCAATAGTTAAGTCGCCAGCTCTCTCATCGCGGTCAAAGATGGTGTTGAGGGCGTCCTCAAGGCAGAAGCGGTCGGCGGCGTCGTAGGTCTTGTTGGTGGATAGGTCGGTGATGATGTAAGTCATGATGTGTCCTTTGCTCTCTCGTCGCTTACTAGTACTCGCTAATCTCCTCCCATCCGCCCTCACCGTCAGCCTGGAAGGTGGCATGTGACTCGATTCCGCCCTCAAGATATGAGACCTTCGCGAGCGCGCCTTCGCCCCAATCGGCCATGCCGCAGGCCGCAAGCACCGCGTCCCAGTCGAAGCCGTCCGCGTCCTCGCAGGCATATACGTACTCGCCGGCCTGTACGTCAAGCACAGTCCAGCAGGCGTCAAGGTCGTCCCAAGGCGCGTTGACCTCGGCGTTGTCATGGGCTGTCTTGCTGATAGGGACGTTCACAAGGTTGGTCATTGTCTTGCGCATGATGCCATCACCTTCAAAGTTGCTACCAGACATAAATGGTCAGCTCAGAGGATACATGTTAAGGCCGCTTCCAGATGTAAACGGTCAGATTATAGACCTTGTTATCCGGATTTGTGAATAGATTGTCATTTGCC
>CYGL01000493.1_pt1 | contig 15392 bp, 15 predicted proteins | sample 485531 | NCBI WGS metagenome assembly CYGL01 (sample SAMEA3497897, study PRJEB9818) | human gut metagenome | reverse complement strand
GCTGATGCTCGCGCTGCGCCCGCATCGTGCGCTAGGCTCCACGGTAAAGTTTTACAGCGGGGCCCGTCGCGAGTACGCGCCCATGGTCATCGTGAGCAAGACGCATACTCCCAAGGAACCGGTCATCATCACGACAGTTGTACAGGGCGAAAAGAACGGGTGGAAATAATGAAATGGTATGAAACTCCGATTGAGGATCTGTATGAGAGCGCGCTTTTAGCATTGGCTCGCAACGACGAGGGTAGTTATAAAGAGAATCTTATCCACGCGGTCACTCTTATCAGGCAACGTGAATTTCAAACAATTGGCATCCCGAACGGCGCGCGCCTTATGGATTACTATCAAGGTCTGGATGCCCTGCTGCACATGGAGCGGTCAAAGTTGCGCACAACGACCGATGATATTTTAATAATCTCGCTAATAGGGCTCATGCTTGATTATTATGCAGTGTCAGGGTCAGATCGTTTCAAGGATCTTAAGTGCCGCAGACAGATAATTGGGTTATACAAGCAGGCAATCAAAAAGATTACGGCTGAGATGAATCGTCGTACGCGCGTCTACGGGCTCGGCGCCGGGTATTGGAAGCGATGCAAATGTCCGAGATTCTATCTAGTGCGCTAGCGTATTGCGCGGCAGACGAGGACGGGCGCCTCGAGCGTTACCTGTGCGAGATGCGCTGATGCAATCAGGTCATCTGCCGCATCCGGCGCGAGTTTGTGAGAAGGGCGCTAGTTAACGGCCGTAGCAAAAAAAATATATAATACCGTTAGGCTTACGGGACTCGGTAAAGTGCCGGGCCCCTTTTTTTTATCTGAAAGGAGGTAATGAATATGGACGTCAACGCAGTTAAGGATCTGGTGAGCAACGTGGCATTTCCCATCGCAGCTTTCATGATGATGTACTACACCAACACGAAGACCATCGAGGAGCTTCGCAATACCATCGAGGAGAATAGCCTGCTCACGGCTAAACTCACCGAGAAGCTCGACAACCTTAACGACAAGGAGGTCTAATCGAATGAACGAGAACCGCATCAAACGGAGGAAAGGCGCGGCATTTGTCGCGTTTTTCCTCGCGGTCGCTATCACACTTACGGCTCCGTTGCGCGCGGAGGCATACCAGAGTGTCGATAGATATGTTAGCAACGGGCACGGCTACCTCAGCGCGAGCTACCTCGTCATCCACGAGACGGCGAACCCCGGCGCATCCGCATACAACCATACGTTGCTCTGGTCGCGTGACGATACCTACGCCGTGCATCACGTCATGGAGTTGGACGGCTCCACCGTTTACAACACGGTGCCCGAGAATCGTCTTTGCTGGCACGTGGGCAATGGCAACGGGTACACGATCGGTATCGAGCTTGCCCACGCCACCAATGCTTCCGATTTCGCAAAGCAGTGGAATGAAGCCGTGAAGTGGACTGGTGATGAACTCCGCGCCCATGGTTGGGATACGTCCCGACTCTTGAGCCATTATGAGGCGGCTCAGCGCTGGGGTGGCTCCGACCACACCGATCCAAACGGCTATTTCCATCAGTACGGAAAGACGTGGGCCGAGTTCAAGCAAGCAGTCGCAACTTACCTCGGCAGCGGTTACGTGGCTCCCATCGCGCCGACCGACGGCAACGGCGGTACCTATCAGCCCTCTTATTCCGCCACCCGTACCAAGTTCCCCAAGTCCACGGGCAAGAGCGTCAACATCCACTACGCGCTCCATAACCGCCATGGCGCGTGGAATGAGGCCGTTACCAACTTCAACGACTCCAACAGTGAGGGCTACGCAGGTATCCCGTACGGTTCCCACGACATGCTCATCGCGTGGGTGGATTCTGGCACCCTTCGCTACCGTGTCCACACCAAGGAGAGCGGCTGGTTGGATTGGGTGCAGACCGCGAACTACAACGATTCCGTCAACGGAATGGCCGGAATCTGGGGCCAGACCATCGACGGTGTTCAGATGTACTACATCACGCCTGATGGCGAGTACAAGCAGATCTACTACCGCGCCCAGGACGTCGCACACGCAAACTGGCACGATGAGGTCTGCGATGATGGCACGACCTATGGCGGCGATGACTACGCCGGCATGTACGGCTATGCGCTCGATCGGCTCCAATGTTACGTGTCGGACGGCACGCGTCGATAATTTTTATTGTATTAACGGTTGACACAGAACGCGCTCCTTTCCTATAATACTGGTGACAGCAACGGGAAGGGGGTGCTTTTCATGACAAACACAAAGAAGGAGCGAGGCCGAATCGGGCGTCGAATCCAGATCTGCCATTGCATCGGCAAGACCGTTGCCAAGGGCAAGCTGGTCGATTTCGAGTATGACCTGTTCGGAGATTATGCAGACCCGGTGAAGGCAACGAATACGCTCCGCCAACGCCTAGACGATTCGTTTATCTCGATCACAGCCGTCGAGACCGAATCGGACTACTATTCGATACCCACAAGACTTTTCCTTGAAGTCGCAATGAATTACGCAATCGGGAAGGAACCCAATTATGACTGACGAAACTACCCAGCTCGCAACTATGGACAACTGCACCGACCTCTACACGCCTTCGAGCTACTCCACCATCAAGGCCACCGACACCGCAACCAAGAAGCTCGTCGTCAACGCCATGAACAACGCCGAGTCTCTGTCCGACCACGAGGGTGAGACCCTCAACGTCATCGGCGTGTTCACAAAGCCCGGCATCCGCCGCGCCCGCAACAAGAACGGCGTCGATATGCCCTGCACTAACACCACACTCGTGTGCGAGGATGGCACCGCGTATTTCTCCCAGTCCGAGGGCGTGCGCAACGCCGCGGATAACTTCATGGCCGCAGGCCTGTTCGACGATGGCGAGATCGTCCCGATGAAGCTCGTGTCCTCCAAGCTCCCCAACGACAATACCCGAAAGACGCTCGTGCTCGTCTAGTCAAGACTTAACCCTCAGCTCCCGTTGCTTTAATATCAGGCGGTGCGGCAATGACCGCGCCGCTTTTTATTTGGAGGTCGAGCCCTATGGCACGTGCAAAACGCACATCTGACGAGGTATACAACGCGCGCCGTCGCGCCAAGCGCCTGCTGGCGCGCCTGGAGCGCGAGGACGTGAGCGGCATGAGCACTTTGCAGAAACGCGCCCGCGCCGACTATATCGCGAGCGTGCGCGAGCAGATCGCGCAGTCCTATCAGGGGACGCGGCAGGTGCACCAGATGGCCGAGGCCCAGACGCGCACCAAGAAGGCAGCGGAACGTCTCGACCGCATGACGACCGCGCCGCGAAAGGCGAAATCGCGCGCAGCGAGGTCGAACCTTATATTCCAGCGTCAAATCAACCTGGCGCGATCCGGCGCGCCCAGTACGCTCGGTGAGAGGGGCAAGGAGGCCGTATCGGTCTTCTACGCGGCCACGCGCCGTTTCTGGCGCGGGAAGGATCCCAAGGAGCGCAACAGGCTGATCATGGAGGGGCTCGGCGTGTCGTCTCTATCCGAGGCGTACGACCGCGTTTTGGGCGCGAACAGGAAGGCGTTCGACAGCATGGTGGCGGCAGGTGCGAAAACTTCTATGGTGGAAGGGCTGACGTCTGAAAACGAGGCCTTCTACGGCGAAGTCGAGTGCGACGCAGAGCTTATGGGCTCTACTATCTGGGGCTCAAAGATCGTAATGTTCGGGTAGTAGTAAAAAAAGGTGTGGGATGGGATACAAGTCGAGGCGTCCGGAGTTTAGGGTCGTGGCGAGCTACGATACCGAGACGTGCAACATATGCACCGACCGCGCGTCGAACACGTGGCGCGCCTATCCCGTGCTGTTCATCGTGAACGATCTGCGCGGGTGCAACCTGCGTACCTATGAGCCCGGCGCCGGCCGTATCGACTTCTACCGCCGCGAGCGCGAGATGCAGGCCGCGATCGACGAATATATAGCCTGGGGCGAGTGTGAGCGCTGCATCCCGATCATCTGCGCCTATAACCTCATGTTCGATTTGCAGCCCCTCATGTTCGATCTCAACGCGCGCTGGGACATGGAGGTCTCCGCGCAGAGCGCCACGAGCGCCTACACCGTTGACATCGTGCGCGATGGAAACGTAAAGCTCCGTTTCTGGGATACCTTTTATTTGGAGATGCGCGGCCTTGCCAAGATGGGCGAGGTCGCTGGACTCCCCAAGGCCGAAGGCGATTGGGACTACTCCAAGATCCGCACGCCCGAGACGCCGCTAACTGAAGAAGAATACTTCTACGCGGCCCGTGATACCGAGGTCATCCCCGCATACCTGCGTTACCTGCTCGAGTCCAATGAGTGGCTACAGCCCGAGTGGCTCGGCGTGCGAGTTCTGACTAAGACATCGCTCGTGCGCCAGGCCGGCAAGATGGAGACTGGGCGCCTCCGCATCCCCAGGGCTAAAGGTAGGCCAATCTCGGTGCAGGCCGCTTTCGAGCGCATGTGTGCCGAGGAGCTGGCACCGACCTATGCGCAGTACGCTCTGCGCAAGGCGTGTTTCCGAGGAGGTTTCACGCTCACGAGTGCGCGTTACTCCGGCATCGTGCAATCGAACGTCTATTCGATTGACGAGACGTCGGCACACCACGCGTACATCAACGGGCACATGCAGCCGGTCCACTTTCGCGGCCTGCTACCGCCTGTCCTCCAGTCAATGGCCGAGACCGTGTGCGCGACCGATCTTGACGCGGCCATGCGCCACTGGGAGGAGCCTTTCGGGTGCGCCTTCCACGCGCAGATAAGGTTTACGAATATACGCCTGCGCGAGGGAAGTGCGTTCTCGTGCTGGGATATCGCACTATTGTCCGAGGCGAAATTCAAGGCAAAAGGTCAATTGGGTGACTGGGGCGGAGAGGCAGACCGCGAAGGCGTGACGGCGGTACGCAGCGCCGGATACGTCGACATCGCGTATAACGGACGTTTCGCATTCGGCAAACTGGTATCAGCCGACTCCGCTATCGTCAACGTGTCCGAGCTCGAGCTGTGGTGCATGAGCCGCGTCTATGCCTGGAACGGAATGGAGGTCATCCTGGGGGAGGGAACCATGTCGTTTGTGAAGCCGCCCGATTACGTGACGTTGCTGTCTAACCTGTTCTACGCCCGAAAGAACGCGTGCAAGCAGATCCTGAAGACCTATGAGACCGGCGTGCCGTACGCGTCGGATATCCCCGAGACGATTCCCGAGGGCATCGCCGCGCACATCCGCGCGGGCGAGATGGAGCGCGCCGACCTCGAGGCGTACTACAACTCGACCGTCAAGGGCATGTTTAACTCGATTTACGGCATGGAGGCTCAAGACGTATTCAAGCCGTCTTATAAGGTCGAGGACGGCGAGATCTCGGTCGACCGCTCGACTGTCGTGTCGCGCGACACCTACGAAGAGCACTACGAGGACGCAAAGAATAAGCTCGTGCTCTATCCGTACGGCCTGCGCATCGTGGGCGGCTCGCGTATGGCGATCGTCGCGGCAATTGAGCTCATATATCGGGCGCTCGGTGAGCGCGTACGCGTCCTGGGCGGCGATACGGACTCATTGAAGATTTCATGCGATGCAGATGTCACGGCAGCGGATCTCATGGACGCGCTCGCGCCGTTCCACAAGGCCGTTACCGCCTCCATCGACTCGTGCATGGGCCGCATCCGCGCCAACTTCCCCGCGTACGCATCCACGCTCGCGGGCGTGGGAACGTTCGAGGTCGAGGGCAACGCGTATCCGCTCCACATGGACGCATGGAACAAGGCGCGCGTGAGCTGGGACGGCGCGCATGCGCATATCACGTGCGCGGGCCTGTCCCGCCCGACGGGTATGTACCACATCGAGAACTGGATCGACGACATGAGCGCCGAACACGGGTTCGATAAGGTCGCGCCGAGCGTGCTGGGCTGGGGCGTGCGCGTGTCGCGGGCCGTATGCCACGCGCTCGAGCACTACCGGCCCGCTGCCGCCGACACACTGGATATGGACGTGACCGACTATCTGGGCGTGACCGCGCACGTGACCTCGCATGAGTCGATTGCACTCTATCCCTCCGACCGCGTACTCGGCGATTCGGAGAAGGGCGGTAACGCTCGAACGGTGGCATACATGCGCGAGCGGTACGGGCGCGTCATCGACACCACCGAGCGCGTCATCGACTACGACGGCGAGGTCGCGAGCTACACTTACATTGACGAGGAAGGGAATGAAGTCGAATGGTAAACCTGAACGACGGCATACATTACAACTGGGAGAAGACGCTCAGCTACAACGCCGACATAACTATGGTCGTGGGCGCGCCGAACAAGGGCAAGACCTACGGCCTTCGCGCCTACGCGCTGAACGCCGCGATCAAGCGCGACGAGCGTTTCGTCGAGGTCTGCCGCACGCTCGACGAGCGCGACAGCGTGAAGAAGGGATATTTCGACAAGCTGGTGGCAACCGACGAGGAATTTGGAAGATACGATTTCAAATGCGAGAACAACGAGTTCAAGTATCGCGCGGCCGACGCCGAGAAGGGCACGCCGTGGAAGGTCTGCGGGTACGTCGTCGGATACGCGGAGATGCAGGGCACCAAGAAGAGGACGTTCACCGACGTCAAGAACATCATATTCGACGAAGCCATCATCGAGAATATAGACGCGACGCACACCTACAAACGGAATGAGTGGAACATGCTCGCGCGCATCATCGACTCGTGCGTCCGCGAGGACCCATACGACGGCCACCGCATCAGGCCACACGTCTTCCTGCTCGGCAATGCCGTCGACCTGCTGAACCCCTATTTCGCCGCGATCGGCATGAAGGGCGTCCCGCGATTCGGCTTCACCTGGTATTTAAACAAGATGTTCCTACTGCACTATGTCGAGCCGGACGAGCACGACCGTTACCGCATGGACAACACGCTGGCCGGTCGCATGGGCCAGGTGACCGGCTACACGAAAGCGACCTACGCCAACGACTTCGCCGAGGATAACAGGTATATCGCCAAGAAGCCCGCGCGCGCCAAATACGTCATGGGGTGCGTGCACATGGGCGAGGAATACGGCATCTGGATAGACATGAGCGAGGGCTATTACTACGTGACCGGTAAGATCCCCAAGCACGCCGAATCGGTATTCGCGCTCACGAGGCGTGATAACACGCCCAACAGGATCGCCGCGCAGCGCGCCGTGAAGACGCTGCGCGTCATCGTCCAGATGTATTACGAGGGTAGCGTGCTCTTCGATTCGGTCAAGGTGCGCGAGGGCTTTCTGGACGCCATGTCCCTCTATGGCGTAAAATGACCGCGACGCCCGCGACGACTCGCGCGGCAAGGGGCGAGTAGGGATGATTCGGGGGTGCTACGTCATTCGGTTGACGCCCGAACCCCGCACGGTCAAGCAACGTGTTTCAGCCCCACGCGCCAAAGTTTCGCAAAGGCGTTATATAATGGGCGCGATGCGCAGGCGAAAGCCTGTTCGCATCGCGCCCTATTTTATAGCTATAGAAAGGAGCACGAAATGGACGAGGACGAGAGGCTCGAGCCCGAGGCCGACGACCTGACCCCCGAGGAACAGGAGATCGAGGACGAGACCGGCACGTCTGGCGAGGAGGCGCACCGCATCGGCGAGTTCGACGATCTGCGCGACCGCCTGGAGCGCATCGAGTCCACGCTCGGCGCCATCACCGAGACGCTCGAGGCCATGCGCACGACCGCTGCCGCAATCGACATCGACAACGGCGCTGACGTGGCGGACGTCGACGGTGACGGCGATGCGGAGGTCATCGACGACGATGTAATTGAAATTCCCGACTACGACGACATGGATCTTGACCTTTAAGGAGGTTAATTAAATGGCAACTAATAACACGAGCATCATGGGTCGCGTGTACCTTTCCGCGACAAACGATTTTCAGCAGCGAGTACCCGATCCGACTATTTCGGGCATCGACGCGACAAGCGAGTTTCTGTTCAAGCCTAATAACGGCCGCTACCTCAACGAGTTCATTGATACTTACGTGAACCGTATCGGCGAGCAGATTATTCACAACAAGGAATGGGAGAACCCTCTGCGCGTCTTCAAGGGAGCAGCCATGCGTTACGGTTCCTCCATCCAGGAATCCGCTTTCAAGTGGATCAAGGCGCATACCTACAACATCAACGACTCCGCGCTCACGAAGATCAGCGCGCCCGAGGCCGCTGTCTGGTATCACACCGTCAACCGCGAGGACCGTTACGACATCACGCTCGAGTATCCCGATCTGCGCCAGGCATTCCTGGACGAATACGGCCTTAACCGCCTTATCGATGCCGTGCTGACCGTCCCGCGCAACTCCGACAATTACGACGAGTATCTGTGCATGATCAACCAGATTGCATACTACGAGCATAACTGGGGTTTCTTCAAACATCACGTGAGCGCCGAGCCGACCGACGAGGCCACCGGTAAGGAATTCCTCCGCGCCGTGCGCGCCTATGCGAGCAAGCTGAAGTTTCCGACCGCGCTCTACTCCCCCGTGTCAGCCGAGTACGGAATCCCCGTGTTCGCGAATTCCGAGGAGCTCGTGCTGTTCATCACCGCCGACGCGATGGCATCGGTCGACGTCGACACGCTCGCGGGTATCTTCCAGCTCGACAAAGCCGAAATCAAGTACCGCACCGTCGTTGTTCCCGAGCTCCCCGTTCCCAACGCATTCGCACTTCTCACTACGGACGCCTTTTTCGTGTGCGAGGATTTCCTTTACGCAAACGAATCCTTCTACAACCCCTCGACGTACTCGACGAATTATTTCCTGCACCACTGGGAAGTCGTCTCGTGCTCACCGTTCGTCCCCGCGATCCTGTTCACCACGGACACCGCGACCGACATCCCCACGCTCACGCAGACCGTGACCGACGTCGAGATCACCGCAGCATCCAAGAACCTCAAGCCGGGCGAGACCACGCAAATGACCGTCAAGCTCGTCGGCACCATCACGACCAACGACATCGGCGTGACCATCAAGCCCAACGCCGTGACCTGGAGCATCAGCGGCGAGACCGCCGCAGCCGACGGCGAGCCGATCGCGCTCAACGCAGCGACCCGCGTCGACCGCCTGGGCGTGCTCCACGTCCAGAAAACCGACCTCGAGGCCGGCAACGTCCTGCACGTGACCGGTACCACGAGTTACGTCAACCCCTCCGGCGCGACCACGCTCCACACCAAGACCGTAGACATCACGATCGCCTAGCCTATAATCTACTGATGTAGGCGCCGCGCCCCGCTCATGCGTGAGCGGGGCGCATTTTATTAAGGAGGAGAGATATGAGCGATTTCCCGAATCTCGACAACGTGGATGTATACAAATACGACAACAGGCTCGACTATTCCCGTTTCAAACCGACCGCGCGTCTCAAGATGTGCAACGTCCCCTGGTGCGGGGACTACGATAACGTGGTTAAGTTCGAGGACGACGCCGCGCGAGACGCGTGGTTCGACGCGCTCGAGGGTGAAGTCGTCAACCTCGATACCATGTTCAACGTCAAACCCGACGGCGCATCGAAAGTGCCGGTGCCGGTTACCTCTGCGCAGGGCTACAACTACCTCGTGGTGGATTTGCCCCGCATGACGAGCGATACGCAGCCGCTCGCGTACGCGTCCGGCGAGCGCAAGCGACGCTATTACTATTTCATCCAGGACGCGCAGCAGCTCTCACCCAACTCGACGCGCCTGATCCTCACGCTCGACGTCTGGACGACCTACATCAACGAGATGCAATTCGACTACGTGCTGCTCGAGCGCGGCCACGCGCCGGTGGCAGCGTCGAACGTCTCCGACTACCTATCTAACCCCCGCGAGAACAGCGCGTACCTGCTCTCCGATGATGTCAACACCGGGGGCGAGCCGTATGTCGAGACCGCGCGCGCCGTCAAGAACTACAGCGCCGAGACGCAGCGCGCCTGTATCGCGACATACGCCGACCTACAGGGCGATCTGGGCAGCGCATCCGCGCCCAGAGTCCCGGCGATTTCAGAGCCGGATACCTCCGGCGTGCTCGCGTCGCGCGTGTACTCCGTTGCCGTGACCGACCTCCAACCGTTCCTGCGAGCGCTCGAGGCAAACGCGCCCTGGATGAAATCGACGGTACTCGGCGTGTTCTTCGCACCGACCGACCTGCTCACGCAGTCCGCGCCGTTCGCGCTCTGGGGCGTGTCGGTCACCGTTTTGGATGCCGTCCAGAAAATCGAGACGTTCGTGCACCCCGGCGTTGCCGATTTCGGCTACCCCGCGCAGGCCGCTGGATTCGCCAAGCTCTACACATATCCTTACGCCGCGATCCGAATCGGTGACGAGCGCGGCCAGACCTCCACCGTGCGCATCGAGGACCTTGGCGCGGACGGCATCCAGATCGCGAGCGCCGTGAACCTCGTGATGCCCTATATCTCAATCGACGCGCGCCTGCTCGGCATCGCGGGCGCTACCGATTCGCTCACGTTCCAGACCATGGAGGGGCGCGCGTACAGCTACGGCGGTGCGTGGGGCGAGTACCTCAAGAGCTGGAACCTCCCAGTGATGCAGGTGAGCCAGAGCGCGGCGAGCCGCGCCGCGTACACGACCGTCTACAGCCGTGCACACGCCAGGCTGGCAGCTGACAACGCGCTCGCGTCGTCGCTCGCGTCCAACTCGACCGCGTACACGAATACACACAACTCGGCGAAGAACGTGACCGACAACAACGCGGTCAACACTGCGGCGAATACGGCAGTCACTAAAAATGCCAATGACTGGGCGCTGACCGGCGCGAGCGCCGCAAACACCAAGCTAAATGCTGACTGCCAGGCAGACAACGCGGCATCATCGGACATGGGCGAGCTTAAAAACGACGTGGTGGCTATCACGACCGCCAACAACAATGCAGCCGCGATCGCGAGCACGGCCGGATCCGTCATAACGGGAGGCGTCACCGGGGAGCCCGCAGGCGCGAAGGGTGCTGCAATCGGAGGCGTTGCAGACCTAGCGGTCGCGATTCCAACGGCCAACGCAGCCGCCGCGATCTCACAATCCAGCAACTCACTGGCCGTTGGCGTCGCACAGACCAACGCGCTGCAAAAGACTCTCAACGCCGCAAAGTACACCGCAGCCGTATGGGGTGTCCAAAATAACGCGAGCACCGCAGCGACAACGCTCCGCAACGATGCAAGCACCAAGGCCGCGAACAACAACGCGGCAGTCATGCGCACCAACGCGGGCAACACCAAGGCCACCGGTGACGCGAACGCGAACCGCGCATACGCGACCGCGCTCGATGCGATCTCGGAGGGTCTCAACCAGGCGGGAGTCGCGGCCTCCGCGCAGTTCGGCGCGAACGCCAACGGCCAGTCCTGCGCGACCGCGCCACGGGCACTCTTCGCCCAGATCGTAACGCAGCGCGAATGCGACATCATGAACGCGGCCTCTGCTTTCGCGCGCTACGGTTATTCTCTAATGCGCGAGTTCAGCATGGTTAACATGCAGGTCATGCGGCATTTCACCTACTGGAAATGCGCCGAGGTCTGGTGCAGCGGCAACGGCAACGCGCTCGAGGCCGCGCAATCGGCGATTAAGGATATACTTATTCGTGGCGTGACCGTCTGGAGCAGACCCGATGAGATCGGTCGCGTGAGTATCTATGACAACCTGTAAGGGAGGGCACACAATGGCAGACATCGACCTTAACGCATTGCTCAAAGCGGAGACCTACCAGGGCATGACCGACGAGGAGATCGACGCGATCATCGACTATAAGGTCGAGCGCGCCAAGAGCGACGCGACCATCAGCAAAGACATGGAGGCACACCGGGCGATCATGAAAGAGCTCATGGACGCACAGGCCGAGTCCGGTGAAAAGGTGCGCGCCGCATTCCAGGCCGCACTGGATGCGCCGGCGATCTATAAGGAGGTGGAAGCATGAGCAAGGGGCGCAGGGGGTACAAGCAGCACCGCAACAAGTACCGGCCGGGGTCGCAGCCGACGTACTGGCAAACCGAGGCGTACAATCAACAGCTGTTCAATATGTTCCGGAACGATCTGATCGAGCTCGCGCTATCTCGTTTCCGTTGGCTCAACCTACCCGAAACCTGCAACGAGAATTTTCTCGAGTGGACGCTACTCACCGAGGGCGCGGCCACGCTCGCGTTTCCCAACTCGAGCGACACGCTTCTCTCACTCCGTTCCGTACAGCAGGGCGCACCGAACATGTACAACGAGCCGCGCGCGTGGCGCGCGATGGGCATCACCGGCAAGACGAATTTCATGTGCAACTGGGACAACGCCGTCTGGATTTGGGAAAACCGCACACGCTACCCCCTGCTCGTCAAAATCAACATCTGGGCGCGCGAGCTGACCGACATCATGCGCACCAAGCAGATCAACCGATTCCACATGCGCATGCCCTTTGTCATCAAGAGCAACCAGGACCGGACGTTCGACGTGCAGAACTTCTACAAGGCGATCGCAAACGGCGAGCCTTTCGTTTTGGCATACGACAATTTCCAGGACATCCAGACGGACGCGACCATGCCGGAACGAGCTCGCGAGTACATCGGTGACAAGCTTCAGCAGGAATGGGCCAACACGTGGGACGCGATATACCGCGAGCTGGGCATCGACTCCATGCCGTTCAAAGAGGAGCGCATGATCGAGGACGAAGTCAACTCGACGATGCAGCCGACCGAGCTCGCGCGAATGTCACCGCTCGGCGCACGCCGCACCGCGTGCGACAAGCTGAACGCTCGTTTCGGTAACCGTCTGGCCGCTCTCGTCACCGTCGTCTGGTCGCGTGACAACCTGTCCAGCAACTATGACATCTCGCACCGCTACGACACGATGCTCGAGAGGGGATAAACATATGTTCGATTTTCCAGAGGTGGACACGGACGCCCGTTACGACTACATGACGATCACGCTCGGCGAATGGCATGAGCTGGGGTTCTATAAACCGCTCGATGATGAATCATGGCGATTCGATGCCTACGACGACGCGCAGTATGTGCGCCTTTGCACCAAGTTCCTCAACCGCTTCTACGACCGCGAAGTCTCAATCACGGTACCGAATCGTTGGAAGCGCGCATACCTTCGCAAGCTCAACGAGATCATGCCCAAGTACAAACTGCTCTATGCCCGCGTCAAACAGGGCCTGAACCCGCTCCAGGAATCGCGCGACCGCGAGAAATCGCGCGATATATTCTCGGATTTCCCCGAGACCATGCTGTCGGGTAACTCGGATTACGCGAGCACCGGCAACGACCGCGAGGCCGACACGATGCACGAGGGAAGCGCTGTCGACAAGGCGATGCAATTCGCGCGCGAGTACCAGGACATCGATGCTATGATTCTCAATGAGCTCGAGCGCACACTGTTTACCTCGATCCTCACGCCTACCGCCCCGCTTTGGTAAAGGAGGTGAAGCGAATGTTCACACCGCTTCCGTTTTTCAACCCCTGGATGCTCACGAATCCCACGCTTCCAAAGATGTACTGGGAGGTCAAGAGCCCTGAACAGCTGATCGCGAACCTGTATTGCATCATCGACGCGATTAAAGACCCCCTCAATGATACGATTGAGCGCTCTAACGAGAATTCAAAGGCAATCGAGGCAATCGAGAAGGTCATCGAGTCGATCGAGAATGGTCAATATTATGATCGGTACATCGACGGCCTTGCCAAATGGATTGACGCGAACCTGCAACAGCTGGTCGCGCGTCAATCCAAATACGTGTTCCCCACGTTCTATCAGGAGCCCGATACCAAGTGCTGGAGATACGCGCTTGTAGTACCGCAGGGCTGGGAACACCTCGATTTCGACTGGATTTTCGACGAGCACGATAGCACCTATCACGTCCGCATCAACTATTAAACTGAGGAGTTCATATGCCTAACGTTTCCCAATTCGGCACACAGACCGACAACGCGACCGTGCAGGGCACCGTCACCGACCGCGCTATGGTCATCCCCGACGTTCCCCCGCAGGGGCTTATGTCGGTAGGCCCGCGCGTGACCCCTCATTTCGTCAAGCCTTCGCTTTGGTCCGCGCTCACCACATACCACTTTTTCGATGCCGTGCATGACGCGGCAGGCGCGTCGTATGTCGCTGTCAAACCCGAGGTGCCTGCCGGTACCGAGCTGACCAACGAGGATTATTGGTTCTTGTGGGCCGATCCGAATTCTCAGTTCGCGGATTTGAGCGAGCTGGTGAAGACCTTTAACGGGCGCATCACGCAGAACACGAAAGACATCGCTACCAAGGCACCGAATAACCACGCTAGCGAAGATACCACCTACGGTGTAGGTAATGCAGCCAGCTACGGTCATGTGCGCCTCGCTGCGGAAGATACCCCGCTTACAAGCGACGCGAATGCAGGTATCGCGGCAACACCCAAGATGGTGCGCGACAAACTGAAAAAAAACGCATTCGGGTTGAAGGCATTCGGCGCCGTAGAGAACACAGACGCAAGCGCGCAGATGCTCGAAATGATCCATTCGGTGGGATATGTATCGCTTGACGCGGACTATCTCATTGATACCGTGATCTTGCCGAACGATCCTATCATCATCATCGGAAACAATCATAAATTAACGGCATTGAAGAAGAAGCAACCACTGTTCAGCGGAGCTACAGTTTCGGGGCAGGGCAATAACAAACTCATATACTTGGAAAACTGTACGTTCGACGGTGGAATGACAACCCCGACCGATGCAGATTACTCGAAAATGGCTGTAACTTCGAATAGGTGCGACGTGGTAGTCATTAAAAATTGCGAATTCAAGAATTTCGCAGAAGATGGTGTGTACATCGGAGGAATCGACCGCGCGTACATCGAAAATTGTTCGTTCGAGAACATCGGAACATATCTCTACCAATCTACAAGGAACGGCTTCTCATGCTTCTCGTGGCACCTCGGAGCCGACGGCGCGTCGAAAACTGGAAACGCGGGGCGTCTAATCTCTATCACTAACAACACATTCAAAGACATTACAGATGAAGGTTTCCGTATCGATGATTTCAACCTCGTTGAAATTGACAATAACTCTTTCGACAACATAGGTCAGTATGCCATGGAGCCGACATATGATGTAACTTTCAGTGCAAGCGAGAAGATATTCAACGCGAGTAACAACAGGATCACAAACACTGGAAGCACCGCGATTTCATTTGACCTACTATCTCATTACGATCAATCAGCGCGAAAAAACTTCAAAGTGACGCTCGCAAATAACACATTCAACGGCATAGCTAACAGCAACCGATGGATGTTAGACGATCAGACATTGACTGCAAAGCTGCACATCGTATGCAACCTCTACGTCACGAATGGCAAAAACGAGCTCGCGATTCTCAATAACAACATCAACATTGATGGGTACACACCACATCAGACTGCCGATTTCGCAAACTACCTGACGTACATATCGAACTGCTCGAAA
>CYGL01000491.1_pt1 | contig 15459 bp, 16 predicted proteins | sample 485531 | NCBI WGS metagenome assembly CYGL01 (sample SAMEA3497897, study PRJEB9818) | human gut metagenome | reverse complement strand
ACAATTCTTAATAAGCGTGCTACTTACGACACGCCGAGAGAAAAAGAGAACCAAATCTTCACACTTTCTTTACGTGAGATTCCGGATCGAACTTGGGATGAATTTGAGAGGAGCCGGGCCGTGGACTTGAGGAACAAGGATTATTATTCACGGCCCGTGCTAGGATGTGAACTGTTGAGATTCACAATTCAAAGGATAACACATGGTTAGGATGACACAGAAACGCCGTGATGCTTTGAAGGCCGTGAGCCTGTTGCAGAAGCGTACACGCGATAAAGAGTATTCTTTGCGGAAGCGCGGGGCCGTGGGTATCCGTATTGGATCCCCTCGGCTCAATTACGGCGAGGTCCGTGGCATGACCACACAACAGCTCAAGGCATACGGCCGCCGTCTGGATAGATTCAACCGTACGCCGCTGACGGTCCTTCAGTCAGGTGATGTCGTTAAGGTCAAGGATCTGAAGGATATCCAGAAGAACATTCGAACCTACAACGCCCGTATCGAACGTGATCGGAAACGCTACGAGAAGGAGCAGCGTGAACGTGTGCGCAAGGGTATCCAGGAGGAAGTCAGGCAGTTCCCATGGAAAAGGATGGAGTATCGCCGTCCATACAGCGCTGGACAGGCGCAGAGTCTCGCCGTAAAATCGAAGAAATGGGCCAAAAGTGACCCGCGTAAACTCTTGAGGGCCAGAAGGCGAAGCGCTGTGGCGATGCTGAAGGCCGTGGGGCTCGACAAGGAGGCCGGACGAATCTCCAACATGCGGGCCGATGACCTTGAACAGCTGATTGACAATTATGGACTGCTTGAAGACGTGGCTCTCTGGTATCGCGCGGATCGCGAGATGGTGGATCGTGTTATTAAGTCGAATCCGGACGACTTCTCAATCTTCGAGACACGTACAAGGATGTCGATCCGATCCGTACGCGGCAAGTGACGTGAGTGTGGTGGACATGACGAAAATCAGCAAGAAAAGGAACTGGCGCGTCTTCAGGCTCTGTTACATTCCATCTGCCGATGGGTGGAGCGAATGCGGGGAATGGCGTGCGGCCCATATATCCTGTCCGGACGTGGTCGAGAAAGGTCAGGGATTGGACGGTCTCATTGCGCGGATTCTGAAATCAGAACCGGGATATTGGGTCAGCGCCGACCTTGACATAGACGGGCGTCTCATTATGGCGTGGCTCCTCGGACATGGGTGGGAAATCCGTGGACGACGAAAGCCCTACAGCCATGCAATTCAAGCCGCTCATACGCCGAAAGCGGATCTATCGTAAGAATCAGGATCCGTACGGACAAAGGACTTGCGGATCTCCATGACATGGAGCGCATCGCGCCGCTGGGAATGAAACTAGATGAGAAGTATCGTATGCGACGGACAAAGGGATTGGCGCATCAGCGACGACGTATGTGTCATGGCCCGAGTGTTGGCCGTATTTAACTCCGAGGAAATGACCAGAACCACAATCAGCAGCAACGCATACAACGAGTATCTTGATAGCGTTGGACGCTCCGACTTCAGACGCATGTTCCCGAAGCTCAAGGCATATGAGACGGATCTCGTGGCCGAGGCGTTTAACGGCGGTTTCGTATGGGTCTCTCCGGAATGGCGAAGCCGCCGCACCGGGCCAGGAATCTCCGTGGACGCCAATAGCCTCTATCCGTCCGTCGCTTTGGCCAACCGTCTGCCGTGCGGAAAGCCAAAACCGTTCGAAGGCAAGGCCGAGGACGATGGACTCATTACATTGCAATCTGCCGTGGTCGATTGGGACATCAAGCCGGACGGCTTGCCGGTCCTTCCCCGCCGTTACAGGAAGTACGAGGTCGAACCAGGGCACAGCATGCAACCCACCATGGTGTCCATGACCGACATCGACTGGCAACTGGTAACGGAAAACTACGATCTCATGATCGTGGAATGGAAGGGAGGACTGAAATTCTACGGACAGAAAGGCATGTTCGACGAGTATATCAATAAGTGGGGCGAACGGAAGCGCCACAGCGATAGCGGTCAGCGCATGATGGCCAAGATGATGCTCAATAGCCTCTTCGGAAAAATTCGGTATGAAGATAAGACGACGCAAACCTCATCCCCGAATGGGAGGACGGGAGAATCGTGTACGACGAATCACGAATAAAAACTCTCACATGGGATCTACATGCCCGTAGCCGCATGGGTAAACGCATACGGTCGGCGTGAGCTCATCCATGCCATCCAGGCGAACCGTGGCCGCGTCATCTACTGCGACACCGATAGCATGCATCTGATCGGCAGCAGCGACCCGAATGGGATCAGCTTAGACGATAAGGCCTTCGGATCGTGGAAGGTCGAAAAACGTTTCGACGAATGCATGCACATCAGAGAGAAAAGCTATATGTGGCAAGATCAAGACGGCATAGAATGCAAGGTGTCCGGCATGCCGGGAAACATCTCATCGGCGATGGACTGGACAACCTATCATGAAGGCTGGTGCAATTATGACGAAGAGGGAAGGATAAAACCGGGACTTGAAAGATGGCTACCAGAGGTCGATGGGTTGCGGGTGCGGATGATCCCAGGACGCTATAGGATCACAGAATCAGTGTGATACGATCATGGAGGAGGGTGTGAGATGTCCTTGCGGGAGTTAAATGCCAATCAACCGCGTGCAAACGTTTGGCGCTGACTGTGGTGGTCGGCCCCCGCGGGAATCGGTAGCTCTCCTATCTTACAGAGGCGGCAAGTCCCAGAGCATGGGCAACTTGCCGCCTCACATGCTATAGTGTGTTGTGTATCCAATTGCTAGTGAAAGGGCAAAAATGGACGAACTCATCAATAAGCTCAGGGCGCTCGAAAGTCTCGACGGCATCGCAGCACTGGCCGACGAAATCAAGGCCAGTTATGACGATTTCAGCTCAGGAGCCGCCGCCAACAGCGAAAGTCTCAACAAGACGATTGCCGACCTCAAGGCCGAGGTGCAGCGCCTCCAGTCCGAAAACTACAAGCTGCTCACCGCGAACGGCCAGGATATCGAGGATCCTGACAACGACACCGACGAAGACGAAGACATCGCGATGATCGACAACCTCGCCGACGTCATCGAGCCCATCGACGACGAGAAGTAAAGGAGAACCAATGGCCAGGAATCTACCAAAACCGCTCATCACCGACCCAGCCAATCCGAAGGCCGCGACAAACGCGAGGATCTTCAACACCGTGACCGCGCAGGCCAAGAAACTCGGCCTTACATTCGCGAACCGAGTTCCGAACGCCACACAGGGCGACATGCAGGCCTCCATCGACTACATGGATTCGTACATGCCGGCCTGGAACGACTGGCTGGAAGTACTGCTCAACGGCCTGGTCATCGACCTTTTCCGAGCCAACGACTTCCAGAATCCGTTGGGACGTCACAAGATCGCCGGAATCCAGACCAACGGCAGCTGGATTCGTGAATTCGGATACAACCTTATGAAGGCCCACCGATACGACAAAGACGCCACGGACGTCTTCACTGTCGAAGAACCGGAAGTACACACAAACTATTACCTCCAGAACCGCAAGGACAGATATGACTTGAGCATTAGCGAGGACATCCTGCGCCAGGCCATGATGGAATCCGAGACCGGCGTGGCCACCCTCATTAACAACATGCTCGCCATCCCCTACACTTCGGCGGAAGAGGACGAATATCTCATCATGCGCGAACTGTTCGCCATGCGAGACCGCGAAAACCCCTTTTACAACGTACACATCGACGACATCTCGAAGGCCGCCGACAAGCAGAAGATCGGCCTCGACGTCGCGCAGAAGATCCGCGAGAAGTACCTGGATTTCCCGTTCCTGCACACGGAATACAATCCCGAGGGACTGCCGGCGAAAACCAACGATCCGGTGCTTTTCGTCACACCGCGTTTCCTCGCCAACTTCGACGTGAACGTGCTCGCAAGCGCCTTCAACATGGACAAGACGAACTTCATGGGCCGCGTCGAAACCGTAGATCGCCTGCCATTGGATAACGTGCCGTACGGATCAGCCGCGCTTCTGGCGGATCCGGACATCTTCGTATGCGCGGACACCAAGGTGAAAAGCACTTCCATCCAGAATCCGAAAAACGACAGTGTGAACTACTTCCTCCACCGATGGGGAATCTACGGAATGTCCAAGTTCGTCAACGCGGTTCTCTTCTCCCCACGCGCCGACACCGGCGAGGACATCACCATCGTCGCCACCGTCACAGATGTCAACGCGTCTTTCGCGAACGTCAGCGGCGTCACCCCGGAATACGCTACAAAGGGCACCGCCACCAGGCTCACCGCAACCGTCACCGGAACCAACGATCCCAGCCAGGCCGTATCCTGGGACATCGCAGGCACCAGCGGACTCCCGAAGAGCACTAACACTTTCGTTCGCGGAGACGGCGAACTCTGGGTCGGCACGGACGAGAAGAACGACTGGCTGCTCCTGCGCGCAACTAGCATCACCGGCCCGACCAAGCAGGGCCTCCTGCGCGTCGGAATCGGCAAGAAGGCACCGGATCCCGAATCCGTCTCCAGCATCACCATCAACGGCAGCAGCTCCGTGAATGCCGGAGCCACTTCAGACTATTCCGCGACTGTAACCGGAGACCCCGAACAATGGCGTCGTCTGGACACTCATCGGCGCACCAGACAACAACACAAAAATCGATTCCAACGGTATCCTCACAGTGGCATCGAATTGTCCGGCACAGACGAAGTTGACCGTCGTGGCCGTAAGCCGTATCAAGCCGGACGTAACCGCACAGCACCAGGTTACTGTCACAGCAGCATCCGAATGAGCAGATCAAACTAATGAGGGGGGGGCGCAGATAACGAGTCCCCCCTCTCCTTATCACAGGGGAAGAACATGGCCTATCAAATGATAAGGGCCTGGATACCGGGAACGAGAATCAGACTCGTCAGCGTTCCATGGGACGCGCAATATCGCGACGTCGTCGAATGGGAAACCATCCAGAAGCGCGACGCATGGTTCGATAATCTCACCGGCGACGGATTCGAACAACCTTCTGAAACATACACATATCTGCGTCCCTTCGAACCCGTTGACATCGGTATTCCATTCAACCGCGTCAACCGCTACAACTACCTCGTGGTGACCAATCCGCCGATGGAAGGCGACACCACAAGACGGCTTTATTATTTCGTCACCGGCATTGAATATCTGACACCACAGACCACAAGAGTCCGACTCCAACTCGACGTATGGACGACATACTCCATCACGACGAAATGGGGACGCGGCTACATCGAACGCGGCCACCTGGGAATCGCCAACGAGAACGCGACCACGGATCCGGCATCCTTACGCGACTATCAGACAGTCCCTGAAGATCTCGATGTCGGCGATGCCCTCGCAGTCAGCCATCAGAATGTCTGGGGCCTCTTCGCAAGCGCCGCGCCGGGAAGAAGCGCAGGAATAATGTACATCGTCGTATGCTCAGCGGACCTTCAATCGGACCCGGGCACCATAGACAAGCCGAACCAGCAGACCGCGATGCCAGGATTCTACGACTTCCTGCCAAACGGCTGTCAGTACATCGCTCTGGAGGCATCCGATTGGAGCAAATTCCTCAGCTCGGTGCGCAACTACAGCTGGATCAGCCGCAACATCCAGTCCATATATGTCGTACCGAAAGGACTCACCAGATGGTCGCGGGCCGATTGGCAGCTCCACAGCAAATACGGCGGAGTACCTTCATACTACCCGGCCGACACGCTTCCATCGACATTCGCCAATATCAGTCCTATCTCCGACATCACTGCCGCGATTCCGGAACGATACCGGATGATAAAGAAGCTCCTCACATACCCCTATGCCGTCTTTGAACTCAGCGGATGCGACGGAAGCCCGGTCTTCTACAAGCCACAGTTTCTGCCAGGCAAGCAGGCAAGCATTGCTTTCATCGGCAACACCGTCCTTCCATTCGTCCGCTACGGCTTCTACGTGCGCGGATACGGCGACAATGGAGCCGGTGCAATCCAGGTGAACAGCAACCCAATACCAAACGGACCTTCATCAGGAAGGAGCGTCGAATACTTCGGCGACGCACTGGACAGCGCGGTATGGTTCGACAACTGGCCGCAGTTCTCGATAGTCAACGACATGTACATCAACTACTTGGCCAACACCGCATATACGCGTGCCTACAGCTATGATTCAGCCGGGTGGACGCGCACGAAGGGACTGGCCGCGCTGGACATGCAACGCAACATCACAGAAAGCCAGCTGGCAACCAACCAGTCCAACCAGGACATCCAGAACCAACTGAACGACCGAAGCCGGATCGCCGACCTCATCACCGGCGCTTCCGGCATCCTCGGCACCGCCGCCACCGGAAACATCGGCGGAGCCATCCAAGGGGGTCTGGGACTCGGCGCAAGCATGTACAAAAGCCTGATCGGACAGCAGGCCCAAAACCAGCAGTTCGCCAACAACCAGGCGCAAGCGGGAATGGCACTGGACGCGAACCAGGCATATGGTCGGATGGCCGCTCAAGGAGACTACCAGAACGCCATCAACGCCATTCAGGCGCAAGTCCAGCAGGCACAACTCACTCCCCCGTCCACAAGCGGTCAGATGGGCGGCAACGGGCTCATGCTGGCGAACGGCGGCATCAATCTCCGATACCAGGTCAAAACCATGAGCAGCGGCATCATGAGCATGGTCGGAGACTATTTCCTCCGCTACGGCATCGCCATCCACCGATTCATCCAGATGCCGGAAAGACTGAACTGTATGACGCGCTTTTCCTATTGGCGTCTTTCGGAGGCCTATATCATTGACAGCGATGGAGACGAATCCAGCCGAGACACCCTCCGGGGTATCATGCAGAAAGGCGTCACTATTTGGGATAAGCCGGAAAGCATCGGACGGACAAGCCTTTACGACAACCAGCCGAAAAAGGGGTACAGATACTGATGGGCGACAAGAAAAAACTGAGCGCGGTGGACCTCCTTCCAGAAAACATCCTCATGGGAGGCCGAAGCTACGCGCACAAATGGCAGACGCTCGGCCTCAACATACGCAGCTACCAGTATTGGATGTACAGGCTGCGCTGTGTGGCCATGAGCGCCTTCGAATGGACAGGACTCGACGAACTCGGCATAGACAGCCGATTCGTCGAGTACTGCATGCTCAACTGGGGAATGGGAGGTTTTTTCGAACTGCGCGAGGGATCCGGCTCCTACGCGTTCGCCCAGGCCACGCCGATGAGCAGACTCAACCTCTACTGGAATCCGAACAAGATAAAACTCATGCCGGCCAACGGCAACATCGGATGGACCAGGCACGCCTGGTATTGGGCCGAACGGCTCGGAACGCTGGGCGCTCTAGTCCACAAGCCCAACGCCATCGTGCTCTGGGACAACATCGACCGCACGCCGATCTATCCAATCCTTGAATCCTTTGCGCGACGACTGGACAACATCGACCGCAAGATAGACATCAACATCAACGCCCAGGCAACGCCGTACATCATGGACATCGACGAACGGCAACGGCAGGACGCCATCAACCTCTACCAGCAGATCACCGGCAACGAGCCCATGATTATCGCTAACAAGAACCGCTCCGAACTCCTCCAGCCAAGCATCCTCAACCTCGATGCACCGTTCGTAGCCGACAAGATGGACGACGCGCTCACGAAGATCTGGTATCGCGCCCTCACCTTGCTTGGCGTGGACAACACCAACACCGAGAAACGCGAGCGCATGATCGACGCGGAAGCGACCGCCAACAACGAGGACATCATGCTTATGCGACGGTCCAGGCTCGCCACCCGCCGCAGATTCTGCGAACAGGTCAACGAACACTTCGGCCTGGACATCAGTGTAAAGTACGGCGTACCGCACGAGCGCGAAGGATCCTCCGTGGACATGGGAGGCTATGATGGCGACGATGCAGACGACGAATCCGACAACTTCGACAATGGAGACAATAATGCTGATCCCACCGAATGACGTGCCGATCATCCAGACAAGGATAAGCCCGCGACTCAAGGAAGTCCTCGAATACGGATACGATCTCAAACTCGACGACTATCAGATCTACAGCGAGGACTTCCGTCCGATACTCAACCAGAGGATAGTGGACCACTTCTATCTTCGGGAGATCGGAGCCAGCACGATCGAGCAGTTCATCTTCTATCTCAACCGGACGATGAGGGAGGTCATGCCGGTCTATGATCCTGTCTTCCGAAGGCTCGCGCAGTCGGATCTCGACCTCTTCCGGAACTCGGACACCATCAGCGAGTGGCAGCAGACCGGAAAGAACACCAGCAAGGACAGCAGCACCGCCACCAACGAATCCAAGACCTTCAACTCGAACGCGCCTCAGGTCAACATGAGCGGGAAGAACATGGAGGATTATTGGAACACCGGCGTCTTCTCGTCCGGCGACGGTTCGACCACGACGGACGGCGCAAGCACCAGCCTCGCCGACTACGTAGGACGCACGCATGGGCTCACCGGCGTATCACAAGGACAGGCATTGCGTGAATGGCTTGACCTCTACGTCAATCCGCTTATGAGCCTCTATGACGATCTGGAACCATGCTTCAGCCAGCTATACAGCACATCGTATAATGGACTGTAGAAAGGAGGAGAAATGAGCAGCGGATACACCGACCCAATCAACGGACGAGCACTGCTACCAGGAAACGTAATTCCGGAGGTCTTCGGCGAAGCGATCAGCTATGAGGACAAGATCATCGCGATGCTTCAGTGGATTCTCAAGCAGGGATACATCACTCCGGCGCGATACGACGATCTCGTCACGCGATTCAACGAACTCAAAAACCAGTTCGAGGAATTCAAGGCGTCCGGATTCGAGGACTACTATGAGGCGCAGATCCGCGACTGGATCGACAAGAACTTCGCGAAGATCCTCACGAACGGCATCAAGAGCGTCGTCTTCTTCGGACTCACCCTGGACGGATACTTCACCGCCTACATCCCCGAATCCTGGAGCGAAATCATCTTCGACACCGGAGCCGTATACGGTACACCGGAATACGGCAGGCTGATACTCTCCTACCCAGACAGCGCACTCCACGCGCCGACACTACAACCAGCCATCCACAAGTAAAGGAATAATCATGGCCACGAAACAGTACATCGGAAGCCGTTACGTCCCCATCTTCGCCGACCCGATCGAATGGGACAAGACTGGGACCTACGAGCCGCTCACGATAGTCATCCACCAAGGCAGCAGCTACACCAGCCGCCAGTTCGTCCCGTCTGGCGTCGACATCACCGACGAGACGTATTGGGCACTCACCGGCAACTACAACGCACAGGTGGAGCAATACCGCAGGGAAGTGGCCTCCAAGCTCGATACCGTCGCGCATGACGATACCCTCAAAGGATCCGGCACCAAGAAGGACCCGATCACAATCAACCTCAACCACACAAACCAGATACGAGACGGCGGCAATACCGTCTATCCGGCACTCATGTACACCGAAACGACGCAAGACTCCTCCACCCAACATACAACCAAGGGCATCGGATTCAACGCCGGCAACGGGCTCACATCATACAACTCCGATGACCCGGACATCGGAAGCGGCATCAAGCTCAGCGACCAAACCAACACCGACATCGCTACATGCAAGAGTACGTCCGATTACGTGCAGAAGAGGCGACCGAGGAATTACGTACTCCTCGGAGACTCATGGACAGTAGTACACAATAATGCTTTGTACAACGAGCTGAAAAGACTTAACCCGTCAAGCAAATGGTATAACTATGGCATCAATGGAGCCGTCGTACAGCAGCTTCCTGAAATGGTGGCCTCCGCGCGAGTAGACACTACTTTGCGGCCAGATGAAATCACCGATGTCATCATCGTGATGGGGACGAACAACGTCTTCTGGCGGGATCTCAACGGATACGCCGACATCATTACAGCCACCGCCTACAACGCCTTCAAGACGGTCCGCGATTATTTCCCGGACGCAATCATCAGATATTTCCCGAACAACTCCAAGACCCTCAACGAGGGAAGGAACGCTCTTTACAGGAACATCATCGACGGCGCTCTCTCCGCCAATATCGGCGTCATCCCGGAATCACTGTATCTGCTCGCGGCACACATCAACTGGTTCAACGGTGACAACCAGGAGGGAGTACAGCATCTCAGTGACAGTGGATATGTCAAGTTCGCGCAATGGATCAACAACATCCTTCACGGGGGGAGCCCATTCCACTCCACGCAGTATCTCGAATTTTTGACGATCAACGATTACACGTCGCCGAACAGCGAATCCAACATTGACAACGACACCCTGATAATCAAGGATATAACTCTTAATAAGACAGTCGGCTACTTGAAAAATGCAGTAATGCAAGTGGGGTATTATGCCAATGAGACCATCGATCTCGAAATCATCGGTAATCTGATGTTGCTGGATAGCGCTACTAGCTCCGTGAATGCGCTGTATCTCACATGTCCGAATTGGAATCAGAAGATCGCGAAACACACACTTCCTTATGTAATACTGGGAAGTATCTGCATCGGTTATCCACAGTCCAAAGCATTCACCGGGCTTTCGAACGATTGGGTGGCGACATTCCAATCCGTTGAAAACAATGTATCCACTGCGAAGGGAATCTATATCAGGATGCCGGCCTTCACATCAGCAGATCAGGGGCGACGAATCGACTTGGCATTCAGGAACGTGAGAACCTCCGCCGTGAATTTCGAGGCCCAGTAATGCCACTCACTGACAGTCAGAAACTCTATGCCATGTATGTGATCGGAGAAGTCGAATCACACTGGAACTGGGGCAGCGTGAACTACTCCGATCCGATCACACTTGGCATGATGCAATGGTACGGCACCAGAGCGGCCGCGCTCCTCAATCGATGCAAGAACGAAGACGCGGAGGGATACGCGCTGCTCGCGGCATCCCTCCGCGCCAGCGTGGCCGCACACCCCGCCACGGACTCATGGTGGAACACGCGATACATGACACGCGACGAAGGCAACTCATGGGCGACGGCCGCGCAACGTAACCAGATACACCAGATACAGCAAAACCAGTTCATCCAAGACGACATCCCCGCATACGTGCGAGTGCTCACGTCATGGGGTATCTCCGAAGACAATGTCAAGACGATGATCTTCGCGATGAGCATGTACCACCAATCGCCACGCCAGTGCGGTCGAGTCATCTCCACAGTCGGCAACAGCGGCCTCGACACCATGTGGAGCGCATGCCTCAACGACGGCGTCCTCGGCCGATACACGAACAGATACAACACTATCCACTCGCGACTGTCCGCCTGGAATGGGACAAGCGCCCCCCCGGACTTCGGACAATCCACGGAACCCGACACGACACCAGGCGGCGACGCTGGCTCCAGCGGAGGGACCATCACCCAGAAATCAGGCGTCTACAGGATCGAGAGCAACGGCGGAAACCTCATCCTCTTCAACAAGGAATTTCCCAACGGAATCATCTGCGTCCGCGCAAACGGCGGAAGCTGGTACCCCACCGTCAACAGCTCCGGCGCGCCAGACGCCCCCAATCAGGGAGGCGGATCCGCGCCACCCGCACCATCAAGCGACTTCGGCAGGATGTTCAAGCTTTGGCAAGACAACGCCAATAAATGGAGATACGGACAGGGGGCGGGCCGACTCAACCCGCCGGCCTCAGGATACTCAGACTGCTCCGCATGCATCTGGTGGGCCATCAACAGCATCCGCCCGGACATCGCCAAGCGCATCGGCACTTGGACCGGTGCGATGGCCAGTTCCGGACAGGAGATAGCCAGGGGAGGACCAAGGACCGCATGGCCGGCCGATAAAGTACTTCCGGGGGACATCCTCCTCATCGAATGGAAATACACGAACTGGGCCTTTAACGACGGGCGCAGTCATGTGGAATGGATAACCGACAAGGATCATCTCTGGGGCGCGGGAAGGGCGCCTCTCCCGCATGACAGTGGCAGCGCAAGCGCGTACATCAGAAATACAGGCTGCTGGATGATAAGGAGGGTGATATGAACGAGCAGAAAGGAATCCCGTCGTCAGCGCGATGGGACCCGAGTGGCCTCTTCGGCAGCCCCAGCCCGGTCAACATGGTCGTCGGTGCCAGATCACTCGGCAAGACGTTCGGAATCGTCAAAAGAGCCATCCGCAACTTCATCGAAGCCGGAGAGCAATTCGTCTACCTTCGCCGCACCGACAAGGAGATAACGCGCATGCTCGGAGTGAGCGACTTCCTCTCGCCCTTCGCCGAATACTTCCCGGAATGGGAGATGAGGGTCCACGGCCGCACGATGGAAATGCGCAGGAAAGGCACCAAGGACAAGTGGAGCACGCTCGGAGCCTTCGTCCCGCTCTCCGCCGCCGCATCATACAAGTCCTCGGCGTTCCCGAAAGTCAGCATAATCTTCTTCGACGAATTCATCTCCGAAAAAGGCATGTACTGGCCCAACGAAGTGGACTCGCTCATGGGCTTCTGGGAGACCGTGGACCGCCGCAACGAACGGACGCGCATCTACATGGCGGCCAACGCCGCCGATGCAGTCAACCCGTATTTCACGGAATGGGACCTCACGCTTCCGACCAAGGGCAAGACAAGGACCTACAAACACAATGAATCGAGCATAACAATCCAATACGCCGACGACGCGGAATTCAAAGCATACGCGGCGCGAACGTCCATCGGCCGCTTCACGTCAGGCACCAACTACGCGAGATACGCACAGAACAATGATTTCCTTGAGGATCAGGACACGCTCATCGGATCCAAGACAAGCGCCTCACTCTTCCGCTGCGAACTCCGATTCGACCGGAAATCCTATGGAATCTGGTACGACATGCAGGAAGGTAACTGGTACATCAACGCGCAGATACCAAAGGACGACGGCCGGGAAACGTATGCACTCTTACGCCGCGACCTCAAGCCCAACACCATACTCCTCGAAAGAGCCAGCCCGGTCCTCAAGACACTCAAAAGAGGTATCCAACAGGGATACGTCTATTTCGATACCGTCGCGCGCCGTGAGGGCTTCCTGAAAAGCATGGGCCTCCTCGGCATGCGATAATATAAATGAAAACCATTATACAAAAAGAAAGGACAGAAATGAGCACAACGGAACTATGCGCGCTCGGATTCACGGCCATCCTCATCGTGATGGACTACATCACCGGCATTGCGGCGGCGGCCAGTCGAGGGGATATCCAATCGAACAAGATGCGCGAGGGACTGTGGCACAAACTCGGCGAGGTCGGGGCCATCATCCTCGCGTATCTCGTCGCGGAGGAAGGACACTACATCGGACTGCCATACCAGATCGAGATCCTCATCCCATCGGTCATCATCTGGATCAGCGTAATGGAAGTCACCTCGATCCTCGAAAACATCGCGATCCTCAACCCCGACCTCGCCGGCGACGGGTTCCTCAAGATCTTCAAGAAAACGACGAAGGAGGAAAATGGTCAGCATGAAACTGGCAACGAAGCATAAAAGGCGAGTGCTGCCGATTCTGCTGGTATGTCTGATGGCACCCATCGCGCTGCCGGCCTCGGCGGCCATGAACGGAATCGACGTATCCGGCTACCAAACAGCCGACATCCCCTTGGTGGTGCCGGCCGATTTCGTCATCGTCAAGGCCACGCAGGGGCTGCGCTGGTCGAACGCGAACTATTCGGCACAGCTTGCGAATGCGGACCGGACAGGCAAGGCAACCGGAGTCTATCACTTCGCCAATGGCGGCGACGTCACGGCGGAGGCGGATATGTTCGTCGACTCGGTCAAACCCCGCGTAGGTCGATCCGTACTCGCCCTTGACTGGGAGCAGTGCCTTTCCTACGGACGACATGGCTGCACGAAAGTCAATCCGAACTGGGGCAATCCGGCATGGATTCAAACATGGGTGACACGAGTATATGACCGCACGCAGGTCTGGCCCATCGTCTACGTCCAGCGCTCGGCGGTCTGGCAGCTGAACGCATTCGTGCGCCGGCACTGCATGCTCTGGGTGGCGCAGTACGCCAACTCGGCCCCGACCGGTTACCAGGACTCCCCGTGGAAAGCCGGGGCCTCCGGCGAGGGGATGATCCAGTACAGCGGAACCGGATACCTCAATGGACGCGGACCTCTCGACCTAAACCGATTCTTCGGCGATGGTACCGCATGGAAGAAGATCGCATGCGGTGAAAGAGCCGGATGCACGGCCGGAACCGTCACCACGCCTTCCCCGCCGCGCACCGAGACGAACGACACTGATCTGAACATGATCGCAAGCGCAGTCATCCGCGGCGAGTACGGCAACGGACAGGATCGGCGCGCGCGTCTCGGCGACAATTACGATCGCGTCATGGCGATAGTCAACGCACGACTCGGCGCAGGCTCATCCCGTCCCGCCACGACGACGCGCCCGACGACTCGCACTTACGTGGTCCGGGCCGGTGACACCGTGAGCGCCATCGCCGAGCGCACCGGCCTCAAGCCCGCATCCTCATGGCACGTGCCGAGCGGCAACATCAACCGTATCTTTCCGGGTCAGGTCATCACCTACTACGGAAAGACAGCCTCCACGGCCGCACCGGGCCACTACGGAAGATCCGCTCATGTGGTCCGCGCCGGAGAGTCGTTGTGGTCCATCTATGGAACCGGCTGGAAGGCCGCCGCACTCAGGAATGGATTGAGACCGCCGTATCTGATCTATCCGGGACAGAGACTCATGTGAATTTTGGCCATGAATATAAATTCATGGCCATTTTAACTTTCGGATTCAAACACAATGTGATATATTAATTGTGCCCAAAAAGAAAGGAGAAAAATGAAGGATCCAATCTTCAGCATGGGTTACATACGCAATAGGGCAGGCGTCGAACTGACGATCATCCAAAAACAGACCGATACCAGGTATATGTGAGAGATAGCATCGTCAGCATATGCCACACATTGGATAAAGCTATTCTATTCGCGAGACGTTATGGCACCGATAGCAGGCACAATGGATAATTTCCAGCAATATTTGCACTCCATGAGAACCATGCACCGCATGAGCCAAGAAGAGATGGCGCGATATCTCGGCCTCAGCACCAGTTGCATCCAGAAATGGGAGCAAGGCCGCAGAACGCCCAAAAGACTCACACAACAAGCCGTAGAACAGAGACTGAGGAAACTCATATGAACAACATGAAGAAGGCCGTTAGCGCCGAGATATGCATCCCAATCACATCGGACACATGCCCCCCCAGCCGCCTCTTCTGCAACGGCATCCAACTGGAAGCCTTCTATCCCCGTGACTTCGGTGACGTTCCGGGAATCTTGGATGAAATGGAGACGGTGGCCGGGTACCGTCACGCAGGATTCTGGATCGAAGCGAATTCCGCCCGTTTCCCGGAAGAGGACCCGATAGTCGAGACACAAACGTGGATCTACCACTTCTACGATTCCGCCCCGTTCTGAGACCAGA
>CYGL01000490.1_pt1 | contig 15496 bp, 26 predicted proteins | sample 485531 | NCBI WGS metagenome assembly CYGL01 (sample SAMEA3497897, study PRJEB9818) | human gut metagenome | reverse complement strand
CCCATGCGCATGCGCATGGGGGGGGGGGCGTCTCCGCCCCCGCGGCGCGCGCGCGCAGCGCGCGCGCCGCCCCCGGAGCGGTTTTTTGGCGCCTTTTTTCAAAAAAGAGGAAGGAAGTCGGCCATTTTGTAAAACAAAATGGCGGCTGTGACGTGCTAGTCACGTGACAAGTCACGTGGGTCAGCTACTTCCGGGTTTACAGCAGCCGTCCCCACGTGACTTATGACGCGGTAGCGAACTTTGACCCGGAAGATATTGCCCTCCATTTTGTGCAAAGCGGAAGGCTGACCCCTGACCTTTGACACGGGGTGACAGCCTGTTCCGCCTTACTTAAAATGGCGGCCATGACGTCACGGAATCCGCCATTTTGGTAGTCCGGAAGGCCTAAAACCGAGCCCGAAGCCTACGGCGACCCCCGAGACGGACCAATGGCAAGAAGATAAAGGCCCTATGGCGAAGTCTGGCCCCACTCACTTTCGTTACTGATTCACAGCTACAGTGTCCAATGGCAACTCGGAGTCTGTTTAGCAAAATTTCCGACCCCCGCGAGCCCGAAGTGGTCTGACACGCGCGAGCGTGTCAGCACGAGCGGGGGTCCGAGGTGCCGCGCGCAGCCGAAGGCGTAGCGCGCGGCCGCCGAGGGCGTTGCACCCACCCCTGAGGGTCGCACTCCTCGCTACGCTCGGAGTGCTTAGTGACTTATAGAGGTAGACACCGACAAGTGAACAGTGTACGGCCTTGCTTTTTTTATTTAGGGTTTAAATCCAAGTTTGAAGCTGACTTTGAAGTTTGTGGGCATCCAGGGATAGGTGGGGGTGTCTAGGTGATTGGTTCTGGGAGGGCGGTCCCAGTATTTGCAGCAAGTGTACTCGTCCTCCCAGGCCTCTTTTCCCACTATGGGGAGTAGGCCTCTGGGGGGCTCAAAGAGATAGACCTTGTTTGTTGCGGGCCTAATAATAGGGGGTTTAGGTGGAGACCCGCTTGCGTTTTGAGGACTTCTTGGAGGATGTATCGGAGTTGGACTCCGAGTCGCTGCTGCTCCGCGAGCTGGAGTGAGAGCTCCCGCTGCTGCTGCTGCTGCTGTAGGAGCGGCGCGCTTTGCGGGGGGCTCTCCTCGTCCTGGACTTCTTCTGTGGATGTGCGCCGTCTTTTTTCCTGTAAAGCGAAGTCTTCTTCTTGTCGGTAGTCTTCTCCGTCTGTCGGGGGAAGATATCTGGGTCTCTTGAAAGGGTTTGTAAAGCGGAGAGCATCTCCCGGTTTTTGTGACACTCTCTGGATAGCATCTGCACCAAAAAGCCCCCGTCGCCAGTCCCATGTGTGGAAGGTGTAGATCGGGCCCATGGTTGATGGGTCAACAACTTGTAGGTCGCGACGTTGTCTATCGGGGTAGGAACCGATGGACTGCTCTCTCTTACACGGGTCCTTGATAATCTGTTCGGGGATGATATTACCACCCCATTTGAATCTGAACTTGTACCTGGCTGTTAGTGTAGTGTTTGCTAAGTCATCTTTGTAGCTGAAGGGGCCAGTGAGGACAAAGTCATGCATGACTTGTACCTGAAAGGCTAGTCTGATCCACCATCTCTGCTGCCAGTAGATGGGAATGTGGCCTGAGCCGTCTGGCATCTTTCCGTTGCCAAAGGTGGTGTCATAGAATACGTAGCCTTTGTTTGGTTTGGTTTTGTCAAAACAGGGGGGAAAGGTGTAGGGGCACTGGAAACATACTATGCCAAAGTTGTGTATCTCTGTGCTGATACTGAGTTCTTGTTCTATAAAGTCTGGGTAGCCATTGAAGGCCGCCCATAGGGGAATGTTTGTTAGGACACATTTACACTGCTGTTCGTTAAAGTCTGTGTCCATTTTTGTGCTATATTGGAACCATACACGATTGCCTATGGCTCTGTCACAGTTTGGGTTGTATGTAGACATCCTGGTATGCTGCTTGGGAATTCTAGTGACCTTTGGGGACTTAGGAATATAGAGCTGTATATGCCTGTGTGGTACTCCATACACTGCAGGTTGGCTTTGCCATAGGTGGAATGTAAGTCATTTTCATACATTAGATTTTTCCAGAACCACTCATTGGCATGCTCTAGTATTTCTTTGGTTGGTTTGTATTTACACATGCCAAAAACTGGATTGTTACCTGAGTGAAACGAACCTGTGGTTTTTAGTTGTGGTTCATAGTTTCCTAGTGTTGTTGTGGTAGCGTTATTGTTTGATGTTGTATTGGTGGCTTTTAAGGCAGGTTGAAAGTGTGGGGATAGTTGTGCTAGTACTTGTGTTGTTTCAAAGTATGTGCAGTTAGTGTATAATGTTTGTTGAAGTGTTGAATATGTTGTTGCTTGGGTAGAGTTAACTCCTATGCATTGGTCATATATGTCTTTCAAAACTTGGAAAGTGATGCAAGGGTTGTTCGTTTGTGGTGAGCAGAACGGATGTAACAGGCTCGCCGCAGAAACCACAATTTGCACAAGAGGTACCGGACACAAGTCCTCTTGAGTGTACCACTTGTCATTGAACATGTTGGGGGGTCTTATTGTTACCCTGTACCTCTTTCTGCCTTTAGGTCTCGTTTGAAAACTGGGGACCACTAGTTTTCGTTTCTGCTGCATCATCATACCCGGGTGTATCATGGGACTGCTGTATTTGTTTAATTTGAAAGGGGGGTTTCTGTTCCAGGTGACTATATAGTCTGTTTTCTGGTGTGTGAGCAGGATACGACATCAAGAGAAGCGGCTGGCGGCTGTCGAGGACTCGCTGTGCGAGCTGGATGCCGCCGTCAACAAATAAGGAGGACATCAAAATGGACAAAATCTGGGCGAACCGGCTCATCGCCGGTACCAAGACGTGGGCAGAGATGCCCGCACGCCGCCATGCCGGAGTCAAAGCGGAGCTGGCCAAGCGGGTGGCCGAGGACGAGATCACAGCAGAGCGATACAAGGAGATCACGGGGGAGGACTACAATGAATAAGCTGCTGGAGCTGCTGGAAAAGCTGGTGCGGGCCATCTTTGGCCCGGGGGACAAGCAGGACACCGGCGAACCTGAGCCTGCGCCCCAAGCCCCCAAGGCAGAGGCTGTCGCCGGCTGGGAGGGCGACCCGCCCTACCGGTACATCGACGTGAGCCGGTATCAGGGCAAAATTACCCTCGACGGCTGGCGAAAGGTCAAAGCGGCGGGCTACAAGGGAGCAATGCTCAAGACGGTGAGCACCAACCGCAAGCTCTCCAAGCGGGCAGACGGCCTGTACATCGACCCCACCTTTGAGACCAACTACCGCAACGCCAAAGCTGCGGGTCTGGACGTGGGCGTCTACTACTACACCTACGCCACCAGCGAGGCGATGGCCGATGCAGAGCTTGCCCTGCTGCGGCAGGCGGTGCGTGGCAAGGAGTTTTCTCTCCCCGGTGGCGGTGGACGTGGAGGAGAACAAGCTCAAGCAGCTGTCCACGCTTGACCTGTCCAACCTCACCGCCTACGCGCTGGAACAGGTGGAGAAGATGGGCTTTTACGCCCAGCTGTACACCTACACCGGTTACAAGTACGAGCTGGACATGGATCGGCTGTCCTCTCGGTGGGACGTCTGGCTTGCCGACTATACCGGCAAGGCACCCAAGGTCGATTTTGCCTACAACGCCCATCAGTCACACCAGCAAGGGTGCTGTGCCGGGCATCTCCGGCAACGTAGACCTCAACGTAACTACCCTCAACTACCCGAAAATCATCAAGACAAAGGGGCTGACCCGGCTCCGGGAGGGCATAATGGAGCTGTATGAGTCGTTGAAAGTCGTCGGTGCAGCGATGATCGGCCTCTTCGGGTTTGTGGCATCGCTGGACAAGATGGTTGACCTCTGGAAAAAGTACAAGGGTCTGGCCGAGGCTCCAGACAAGGCCCAGAACGAGGAGATAAAAAACCTGAAGGATGACGTGGAGCTGCTGAAGACCAGGATGATGGGAGTGCAGGATGCACTGGGCAGGGATATGCGGCGATTCAATAATCTCGATGACCTTGTCCTGCTGATCCTGGACGGTGTGCAGAACCTATTGGAAGCGCAGCTCTCGGGAAACAACCATGACGGCATGGAAGCGTGCCATCAGAACATCCTTAAGTACCTTATGAAAGGAGCGACTAAACATGGAGACAGCAGTGAGTAAACTTCTGAGCATCTTGCCCGCCCCGGTGGCGGCGAGTGCTGATGCTGGGCGGCTTTATCTTTTACGTCCTGGGCTGCATCCGGCTGGGCTATGGCGCAGCGGTAAAGCCGCTGGTGCTTGACCTCATCGAGAGGGCAGAGCAGGAGATCCAGGGGACAAAGCGCGGCGCAGAGCGCAAGGCGTGGGCCGTCAAGATGCTCCGGGCCGCTCTGAGCGCCAGCAAATACGGCAGGCTCATCAGCTGGGCCATAACCGATGAGACCATCGGCATGGTCATTCAGTTTTTCTTTGACCGGGCAAAGGCGGCGCTGGAAAAGCAGTAAGGAGGTTATCATGGCAAGCACTACATACCGCCATATCGGTGACGTCGCCGATATGTTCGCTGCACAAAAACAATTTCGTGACATCACGAAAATGGTCTGCGCGCGTCTTCGCGGCCTCACGAAAACATACCATTTTGCCGTCATTGGCAATATGGTGCGCAACGCCGGACAGCTGCCGCAGCCTTTCTGGCTCGGTGCTGCCTGTGGCGGCGGCTCGTGTGGTGCTGCCCGCTGCGCTGCAAGGACTTGACCGGCAGCAGATGACCGCCGCCATCAAAAGCGCACCGCTTGGGAGGGTAGACCGTAAGATAGCCTTACTGCGGTACGTTGAGCGGATCCCGCTGCCTGACATTGCGGCACAGACACATTACAGCCGGACGGCGGTAGGCTACCGGCTGAAAGGCATTGAAAAAATTATTGGATAAAGACCAAAACCCCGGTGTTCCGTTTGGAGCACCGGGGGTTTTGTGTTTATTTGAGATATTCCCGCAGAGCCCGCAGGATGAGTTTCTCTGATGGATAGACCTCAAAGGCCTTGCCGCATATCACACACTTTTTTCTATCGTGCGACTCACCCCTGTAAGTCGGCGATGGCAACACCGCAGGCATTTGCGATTTTTTCGAGGGTGTTTACTCTCGGGACAGCCTTCCCGGATTCCGCATATTGGATGGTTGCAGTGGACAGCCCGGTCTTTTCTGCCAGCGCCCGGATAGTCAGCCCGGCGTTTTCCCGAGCGGCCTTGATTTTTACGGCAGATACGCCGAGAGTCTTATAATCGGGTGACATATATCCGATTTGGAACATGCCCTGCTGCTGCAACGGCAATGCTTTGAGCGCAAAGCTGTTATCCACGTCCTCGAGGTCTACATCCTTCAGAACGTAAGCGCAGGCGTTGTCAAGCTCCGGGGTCATCTTGTGGAGCTTGTGCGCCAGCGTGATTTTCATCATCACGCCACGCACGGGAAACCTCGTAGCGTTGTCAAGGTCCGCCTGATTCACGCGGTCGGGGTTGCAGGCTTTATCCAGCAAACGGTACAGCTTGCCGAGATTTTGGATGGTGGTGTTTTCCATTTTGTCCTCCTAGCATTCACTTGTTCAGCATGTCCATCACGGCGTTGTAATGGCTTTCGTATTCTTCACCAACAGCAAGCTCTTTTTCGACTTTCGCCTTCTGGTAAGCCCGCTCTTCGCCGTAGATTTCGCTTTCAATCGCATCGGGGATCTCAACGAATGCTTTCTGCTTTTTGCCATTGACCATCACATACACGCCGAATGCGTAACGCACGTTCTCCGGCCAACGACCGATCTGCTGCTTGTAGGCACCTGCCTTCATTTCCTTCCCATTCACCAGCAGGGAATTGATGGTGTACTGCCATTCGTGGCACAATACGGAGAACTCGTTGCCGTCGCTCGAGATAGTTTTTTCGGTAATGACCTTTTTGTCAATGTCGAGTTCGATTTTTGCGCCGCGGGCGGTATTCCAAGAGTATTTCATTTTTTGTGCCTCCATCTGTGTTTCCTTCTGACGCCATCATTATACCACAAAACTAATACAAGTGATACAGGCATAGTCACCAGACTTTGCCTTATTTTTTTGTCTATTTTGTATCAGTTGTATCAGATTTAAGCAGGGCTCAACTGAGTGTTTTTGTCCTTCGTTGTGCGTTCGTTGCCTCTTAACTCTCCTTAAAAAGGTAAACTGAGCGCAAAGGGAGGGAAGCGCCATGTGGCACAAGTTTAACCCCAACCCCCACGGGAGCAGCGTCGGAGACTGTGCTGTGCGGGCGGTAGCAGCGGCCACCGGCCGGAGCTGGGAGCAAGCTTATATCAGCCTTGCGCTCACTGGTTACGCCCTCGGCGATATGCCCAGCGCCAACCGCACATGGGGCGCATACCTCCAAAAGCAGGGTTACAAGCGCCGCATGGTGGAAGCCGACTGCTCCACCTGTTACACCGTGGCAGATTTTGCCCGGGAGTATCCGCGCGGCGTGTATGTACTGGGCTGCTCCGGCCACGTTCTGGCCGTCATCGATGGCAAGTGGTGGGACAGTTGGGACAGCGGCGCAGAATGCCCGATCTACTACTGGTACAAGGAGGAAAACGATGCCGATTTATAACGGATACCCGCAAGTGTATTACCCGCAACAGCCGCAGGGGCAGCTGGAACAGCTGAGGGCGGCGCAGTACCAGGCCCAGCCCGTCATGATGCCGACAATGCAGGGGCAGGCCTCACCGACTGACAGCGGCTTTATTTGGGTGCAGGGCGAAGCAGCAGCCCGTGGCTATCTGGTCGCCAACGGGAGCCGGGTGCTTTTGCTGGATGCTGATTCCGATACCTTTTACATTAAAGAAGTTGGGCAGGACGGCAGACCGTTCCCGCTCCGCATCTACGACTACAAGGAACGCACCGGCAGCCCCAAAGCGTCGATTGCAGCCACGCAAGCCGCAAGCGGGGAGTATGTCACCCGCAAGGAGTTCGACGCGCTGGCAGCAAAGCTGGCGGCGTTGGAGAAGCAGGAAACACCAGAGCCGGAAAAGGAGAGCTAAACGATGAGCAGCAGCTTGTATAACTCGATGGGCCGACAGGCCCAGAACCCCATTGGTGGGCAGTTTCAGCAGTTTATGGGCCAGATGCAGGGCAAAAACCCGCAGGAGATGATAAACCAGATGCTCACCTCCGGCCAGCTCTCACAACAGCAGCTCAACGCCATTCAGCAGCGGGCGCAGCAGATCGCGCCGATGCTCAACGGCATGAAAAATATGTTTGGATTCTGAAATGCGGCCGCATTTAGAATAAATTTCAAAATCTAACGTAAAGGAGTAAAACTATGTCTCTTTCTTCTGATAGTACGGTTTTGACCATGCCGGTACAGCCCGCCAACGGCTACAGCAACGGCTTCAACGGCTGGGGCGGCGACTGGATGGGCTGGATCGTCCTCTTTCTGATTTTCGGCATGTTCGGCTGGGGCGGCATGGGCGGCTTTGGCTGGGGCGGCGGCATGGGCGGCGCTTCGTCTTATACGACCAGCGCTGTCACACAGGCAGACCTGCAGCGCGGCTTCGATAACCAGAGTGTCATGAACAAGCTGAACGGGCTGGAAAGCGGCCTGTGCGACGGCTTCTATGCCATGAACACCGGAATGCTTCAGGGCTTCAACGGCGTGCAGCAGGGCCTGAACGGCGTCACCAACGCCATGCAGCAGGGCTTCAACAACACCAATGTCGCGCTGATGCAGGGGCAGAATGCTCTGGCTGCACAGCTGGCAGACTGCTGCTGCAAGACCCAGACCGCGATCCAGGGAGTCAACTACAATCTGGCCACTCAGGAGTGCGACACCCGGAACCAGATGCAGCAGGGCTTCTGCGCAACGCAGAACGCCATGAACAACAACACCCGGGACATCATCGAGAATCAGAACAGCAACACCCGCGCGGTGCTCGACTTCCTGACCAATGATAAGATTGCCACCCTGCAGAGCGAGAACAACGAGCTGCGCCGGGCTGCTTCTCAGGAACGCCAGAGCGCGCTCCTGACCACCGCGATGAACGCGCAGACCAACCAGATCATCGGAACGCTTCAGCAGAAGGTTCCCGTGCCTTCCTATCAGGTGCCCAACCCCAACGCCATTTACTATGGCTGTGGGACCGGCTGCGGCAACTGCGCATAACCAAATCACGACAGCTTTTTGAGTGGTTGTTTCCAAAACGGAAATGCCCACATCAAAATGTTCAGCCCCTGAGCTGATTTTGCAAACCAGAGCGCCGGGGCAGTAGTCCCGGCGTTTTTTGATGAAAGGAGCCGATAAAATGGCCGAATTTAGCAACTCTAACACCGTCAGTGTGGCAGCGGGTGAAAACCTTCCCCTGACCGAGACCGCGGTGAAAGCCCCTGCCTGCATCATGCACCGCGAGGGCAGCGGCCTCGTGACTCTGCGCGGTCTGACCAATCAATGCAAAGCACGCTTCAAGGTAAGCTTTGGCGGCAATATCGCCATTCCCACCGGCGGCGCTGTGGGACCCATTTCCGTTGCGCTGGCTGTCGGCGGTGAGTCGCTGACCAGTGCGACAGCCATTGTCACCCCGGCGGCAGTCGAAAATTACTTCAACATTTTCGTGGCCGCTTTCATCGAGGTGCCGCGCGGCTGCTGCGTGACCGTGGCGCTCAAAAACACCAGCACCCAGACTGTCAGCATCGCCAACAGCAATCTGATCGTTGAACGGGTAGCGTAAGAAAGGAGATAAAATCATGCTGGATAAACTGAATCACCTGAAGGATGAGATGTGCGACGAGCTCATGGAGCTGACTGACAAAAAGAACCGATCCCCGGGCGATGTTGAGATGATCGGCGAGATCGTGGACATCATTCTGGACATCCACCGCATCGAGGACTACTGCGAGGGCGGCGAGTACAGCCGTACAGGCGAGTGGGAAGCTGACATGCGTGAATCCTTCAACCGCGACACTGGAAACGGTTACAACCGGGGCAACAGCTATGCTAACCGAGGCCGTCACTATGTTCGTGGGCATTACTCCCGCACGGATGGCCGTGAGCGCATGATCTCTGACATCGAGGACATGATGCAGGACGCCACCGGTGCAGAGCGAGACGCTTACAAACGCGCGGCGGACATTCTGCGCAATGCATAAGTGAGGAGGGTGGCAAGTATGGACATCGACGAGATCAATGACCACATCCACAAACTGAAATGCGGATCCACTGACTGGCAGAGCGTGGAAAAGCTTGCCGCCCTCTGCACTGTGAGAAATGAGCTGGAAGAAAAGCAGGCACCGGCAGAAATGCAGACTCAAGCGCTGCCTCCCACGTCGTACCCGGCGGCATACCCCACAAAAGCAAATCCGCAAAGCGAGTTCGTGGAAGCGGCCAGCGCCGCGCCCTTTGGCGGCTTGATGGAAGTGCTTGATGAGCACATGAGCGCCATAAAGCTTGCATACCCGAAAGAGTATGAGTTGGTCATGCGGAAGATAACAGCATTGTAAAACGACACAAAATGTGTTATTTTTACATGCAGACAAAACTTGAAAAGCTGAATTTTTGAGTTTGATAAGCTAACGTAAGACTAACAAACTTTGAGTTTTTATCGATAAATAGTAAAATAAAACTGATTTGTAATCAGTGGGTTGCAGGTTCAACTCCTGTCACCAGCTCCAAAAATAAACGCACGAACGATGAAAACAAATCGTCCGTGCGTTTTCCTTTTTGCTTGAAATGCCTTAAAATCCCCTGAATGAACGTGACAATCTAACAAACAATCTAACAAATCAATACTTCATCTTTCGCATTTCCTGCAACAGATAAGCCGGGTCATTGTGGGAGACGTACTTGTTGGCCGTGGTGGAGAAATTTTTGTGGCCCAAGATGGCCTGCACGGCGGTCTTTTCCAGGCCGCACTCCACCATCTTGCTGCTGGCCGTGTGGCGCAGGGTATGCGGATGCACCCCCTCTATGTGGCACTCCTGCATTAAAGCCCGAAACCTTGTAGCCACGTTGCGCTTGTCCAGCTTTGTACCGGCTTTGGACGGTATCAGCCACTCACAGCCGCTGTCAAGCATCCAAAAGGCAACGATTTTGTAAATGGGGTCCAAAATAGGGATAATGCGGTTTTTGCCCGCCTCGGTCTTCTCACCGCCCTGCATATACCGCTCTTTTAGATGCACATCGTCGCAGCGCATGGAGAGCAGCTCATCGATACGCATACCGGTGTAGAGTAGCACCATTGCGATTTGTGCTGTCTGCCCAAGCTTCGGGTCGTCTTGTCGGCCGCTGATCCGCTCTATCTCTTGAGCGGTCAAGGTGCGCTCTGCCTTGCCTGTAGCCGCCGGGAGCTGCAAGAGCATAGCATAGTTTTTGTTTATGATGTCCTGAGCCATTGCCCACTCGCAGATCTGACTGAAAAGCGTGCGCTGCTTTTCGCAGGAGCTGCGGGAGAGGCCCTTTTCCACCATCCGGTCAATCACCTGTTGATAGTCTGCAGTTTTTTAAGTCCCGGAGCTGTCGGTCATACAGCGGCGAAGCCTTTGTATAGGCCAGCTCATAACCCTTTTTCATGTCAGTGCCGAGCTTGTCAAATTTGGGCTGCGCTTTCCATTGGGCGTAGGCATCCGCAAAAGTACATTTCAGACGCGCTGCGGGGGTGTTTTGGACGTTGTAAGCGTCCAGTGCTTGTACCGCTTCACCCGGCGTCGCAAACGTCCCCAGAACGTCTCGCTTGGCTGTCAGGGCCACATACGGTTTTGACCTCGTCCCGCTCAACTTATATACACTGCCGCTGCCCTTTGGGCGGCGGCGCTTTTTTCTTTGCTGCGGGGCTGCTTCTGGCTGCTTCTTGCCGCAGTAGGGGCAAAAAGATGCGTCGTCCAGTATTTCCCGGCGGCAGCAGGCGCGGATGCACTTCAAGTCTCTTCACCTCGCTTTGCGGTATAGTCGGCTTCGCCGCTTTTTGCGGCCTCTTTGCCAGCCTGATACGCCGACCTCAGCAGATTCACCGGCGGCTGGACTTCCCACGGGATCGGGTCCGTCCCTGTAGCCACGGCGAATCCGTAGTTGTCCAGTATCTGGCCGCAGACAGACACCTTGTTTTGTAAGGGGGTATGCAGATTTGCGCACACCTCAGCAAACACCGCCGGTGGATAGCTGCCATGTCGGCCCAAAAGGATAAACAGCACCATCTCTTTTACAATTCGCGGCGCTGTGCGAAAGTATTCTGTAAGCGCCTCATCCAGCTCTTCGTCCGATTTGCGCTGTATGGGCTCTTTGTAAAGCTCTGGGTGCAGCATTTCTTGCATTGCGGGGAGCGGAGACGCCCCGCAAGCCTCGAACCAGTCCATTATCTTGTCAGCCGGTGGGCTGGACGCCCCGCACTCCCAGCTCTGGACCGTAGCCTTTCCCTTGTTGATGCGACGGGCCATATCGACTTGGCTCAAGCCTGCCGCGACTCTGGCCCGCGCCAGCGTGACGCCAAGCTTTTCCGCAGTAAAGTAGCTCATCAATTATAACCTCACAAATTTCCATGCCATAAAACAAAAAGTGACATGGGGAAAACCCATGCCACTCGACAGAACGGAAGTCCTTCAAGTTTTCCCATAAAATGGTAAAATCTAAAACAGGTTGGACGAATTAAACAAAAACAGAGGTGAAATGAAATGAACTTTGAGCAAAGAAACGGTAAAGAAAACGAAATGACCATCATCGACGGGATGCCTGCCACCGTTTTGACCGGCACGACCCAAACGCCTGAACCTTGGGAGGACTAAAGATGGACAAGATGCAGCTGTTTTGCGCCCACATCCGCGCCGCGTTGGCGTGTTATGAGGATATGCCGCTCGAGGGACAGGCCCGGGCGCGGCTTTACGTGACCCGAAAGGCCGGGGACATCCGGCAGCTCAAGGCCGCAGCAGATGCACCCGACGGGGAGCTGGCCGCTGAACTGTTGCAAAAATTGCAACAACCTTGCAACCGCGAATAATATCGCGCATATTTTGTGCGTTGTTCGCGAAAAACGCGCGTATTTAGTAAAAAGTCAGCGTAAATTTCAACGATTCAGCGCAAATGCTAAATTTTTCGCTCATTTTTGCGCGATTAAATGCGCTTGACTTGTTACAATTAACGGTTGTATAATGCAGTTGTGAACAAATTCACGCGGCTTTTCGACCTTCTGCTTTTCCGCCCGCAACATAATGCTCATAGTATTTCTGATTGTCGCCTCCGAAAAGGGACACCAAATCGGGGTTGTTGGCCTTATATGCAGCAAGGTTAAATTCGGCGCTGCCCTGACGGCCTTCTTTCATGCCACTGGTCACAAAATGCTCGAGGTATTTCCACTCGTTGTCCCCGTACAAAGCGGCCAGATCGGCGTTGTTTGCTTTGTAATATTCAAAATTGTAAACAGGGCTGTATGCTTTAAGCATAGCAAAATAAGGGATATAATCAGGCTCTTTGCGGAAGTTCCCAGAGTACAAAGATTTCTGTGAAATGGTCTCCTTGCTGCCGTCCATGTATTCAACAACAGCCTGAGTAACAGCAATTTCTTCGATAGTTCCATTGTACCACAGGCAATCCCATTCAACAGCCGTGTCATAAACAGCCTTCTGAATTTCAGATTCGGAAAGGTACGTCAAAGGATCACCATATTTTAAGCCATCACTATAATACGCATTCCAGTAATATGGGTTGCCGTACTTATCAAGTAAAATTTTGTTATTATGGCGCGCTCCAACATAAACGTAATAGTCCGTTGTAAGCTGCGTTTGCTGTGAAAATGGAGTGCCACGCGCCGTGCTATCATCAAACGTTCCAATGATGCTGGAAGTGTTTAAGGATGTTGGGTAAATCGGGCCAACAAGACGTGCCTGTGTAGCAGAATAACCGCGAATAGAGCAAGACACCTTATCTCCAACCGCGTTCATGGGAACAAGAGTGAACGTAACATATTTGATGGTTTTACCGGAATTGTTTCGGAAGCAAACGGTCGGTGTCACACCATTTGCGGAGTTTACAGAAAAATATACATCCGTAAGCTCTACGGACGGTTTTGCCGCGACCGCCGCCATTGAAAAGAGTAACAATGTGCATAGTGTCAGAGCAAGTGCAATCAGTTTCTTTTTCATGATAACCACCTCATAAACAAAAATAGGCAGCAAACAGCTGCCGAAAAACTAAATTATCAAGGAAAATGCCAAAGGGGGGAAAATAAAGTGCAAGAAACTAGCACAAAACGCGCAAAGTGTGATACAATAGAAAAAGAAAAGTGCCGTCTCAAAGCTTTATTTTCTTCTCTGTCGGCACAGGAAAAACAAGAGGTGCTTTCCTATGCGGAAAGCCTGCTCAACAGCAGAAAGGAGTAAATCTGTGGATAAGTACGAGATTGAACTGGGCCGATACAAAACCAGAATTTTTGCCCTTCTGGCAACGGAAGCGTCCGGCCTGCCCGGAATCAACAGCGAAGAGTGCGCAAATTGCGACCGCCGGTGCTCTCTTGAAATCGGGTATTACTGCTTCAACTACGGATGCGGAAAAGGCAAGACCACGGAAGAGCTGCACGAAGCATTTGACCGCGTCTGCGATGCTCTTAAAATTTCGAGCCGAAGATGGACACCAGAACATCCAACGCGGCCTGAAGTGCTTGATTTTCCCGATCCGCTCGAACTTCTTGAAGATAGGCTTCTCCAGTTAGCAGAAGAGAATAAATGTACTCACTGGGAAGAAAACCGCCCACACCGTCAGGAATGTACTCTTTGCGGCGCTCATCGATCAGACCACGACCCTTCAAGTTCTGAATGTACCGGTTCTGGCCGTTGTGGCTGAAATCTTCACCAGAAATGAGACAGACTTCATGCTGATTCATTTTTTCCGTTGTGCTTCTCCATATATAATAGGAGAGCCAGTACTTTTCTTATCCAAGAACTCAGCCATTGGAGTTTTCCTTTCTTGAAGCAACCTTAAATTTTGCATATTGCAGCACGTCAGCAAGCTCCTGCTCGGTCAACTGATCGAGCACGGCATTGAATGCTGCATCCAGCTCGCTCCCCTCACCGGGGGGCGGGCTTTTCTTTTTGCTCTGGTTCCTCGCCAGTCAACAAATAATCAACCGTTACACCAAAATAGTTGGCAAGTTTTGATGTGTTATCAGAAGATGGCTTCGGGTCTCCGCCCTGTTCATACTTCTTTTTCCAATAAGACCAAGATGATTTCGGTAAACCAGCATCAATAACAGCCTTTGTTGGAGCGACTTTCTTTAGTTCGCACAGTGCCAAGAAGTTGTCAAAGAACATATACTCAGCCCTCTATTCTTGTGCAGATTGCCGAAGTTCAACAAATTGAGCGTAAACTATTGAAAGGCTCAACGAATTGTGCTTTAATACTGTCATCGGGTTCAAGAAATTGAACACGAAATCCACTGAGCACAAGAGCAATGGTTAAATGTTTGAACTTTGTTGACAACATTATATTATCATACTTTTAACTTTTGTTCAAGTGTTTGTACAAAGAAAGGAGAAATAAAATTTTGCATCCAGAGTGGACAGGCGACGTTATCGGAAAGCTTCACGTTCACGGGCTTTCGATTAAAGAGCTTGCTGAAATCATGGGTTACTCGCACGAGTATTTGAGTGTCATCCTCAATGGCAAGCGCGAGCCTAAAGGCATTCAAAAAAAGTTGAGTGCGCAGTGAACAAACTTATTGAACAAAAGGAGAACAAAGCAGTATGAGCAATCTCATCCCTATCAGCTACGACAACCCGGAGCGCCCCACCGGTGAGCGGCCGGGAGCTGCACGAGTTCCTCGGCATCGACACCCGATATAATGATTGGTTCAAGCGGATGGTTGATTACGGTTTTACCGAGGGCGAGGACTTTTACTCAATTTTGAGTAAAACCTCTGAGGGTGGCCGTCCGAGCACTGACCACCAGCTTACCATCCCGATGGCCAAAGAGCTGTGCATGATCCAGCGCAACGAGCGCGGCAAGCAGGCGCGGCAGTATTTCTTGGCGGTGGAAGCCCAGTGGAACAGCCCGGAAGCGGTCATGCGCCGCGCGGTGCTTATTGCAGACCGTAAGGTGAAAGAGCTGCAAAGCGTCAACCGCAGCCTGCTGGCCGAGAACAGCGACCTCAAGCCGGATGCAGAGTATGCCCGGGCGGTGTGCATCGGCGATAACTGCCGCACGGCAACCAGCATCGCCAAAGATTACGGCATGAGCAGCGAAAAGCTCAACAGCATCCTCCACGGGCTTAAAATCCAGTGGAAGAATAGCGACGGCCAGTGGGTATTATACGCAAAGTATAGCGGCAAGGGTTACACCAAGAACCGCAAGGGCAAGCCCTTCCAGCACAACAGCGGCAGGATTCAGACGCCCAACACTACCGTCTGGACGGAAGCAGGCCAGCGCTTTATCTATGAGCAGCTCAAGGCCATCGGCCTTACGCCCAGAATCGAGCACAAGGAGGACGCAAATGCCTGATTTTGAACATTTCTGCTTGCGCTTGCATCGATTGCGCTCA
>CYGL01000489.1_pt1 | contig 15499 bp, 27 predicted proteins | sample 485531 | NCBI WGS metagenome assembly CYGL01 (sample SAMEA3497897, study PRJEB9818) | human gut metagenome | reverse complement strand
ATGGGGAAAAGTCAAAGATGATAATTACTATATAACATATGGCTGGATGATAAACCAGTTGCAATTAAAAGGAATGAATTGCAAATATTTGCTATCATCTATGGCTTTTCTCAAAGTAAACAAAAAAAATTTTAGTGGTTCTATTAGTTATCTTGCTTCTTCGGTTGTTTCTGTCTTATATGCTGAATGTACTCTTTTATATCCAGCTGTTTTTCCTTGTCGAACCATTGGGGCTGATTTTTTCTCACTGCCAGTACCATTTTTTAAAGCCTTCTTTCTCCCACCGCATTAATATTTTTCCAATATAATTAACTGACCGCCCATTACATAGTGCAGCTTCTTTTATTGCCTCAAGAACCCAGTTTTTACCATAACTGTCAAGATAATCAGCTAATTTATTGCCTTCAACTTCACCGTTAATTGGATGAATATTGTTCGAGAATAAGTCAACTATTTCCTTAAAATCATCATCCAAAAATCTTTGATGTTTTTCTTTAGCAGCAGCTATATTATTAATATTATTATCTATATTATTATTAATATTATTATTGTGTACTAAATCCGTACACGTACCTGTACTATTTCCGTTCACCTCCTGTACTAAATCCGTACACGTACCTGTACTATTTCCGTTCAGGTTTATTTTTACTAATCCATCTTCATTAAAAATTTTAGGATTTATCTTATATACATTGGGTATCCCATTATAATTAGTTTCTTTTATAACTAAATTTTTCTTAATTAATTTATTAAGAACATCTGTTGCTGTGGCTCTTCTTCCTCCAATCCAATCAGCAAGATAACTAATAGAACCACTAAAATTTTTTTGTTTACTTTGAGAAAAGCCATAGATGATAGCAAATATTTGCAATTCATTTCCTTTTAATTGCAACTGGTTTATCATCCAGCCATATGTTATATAGTAATTATCATCTTTGACTTTTCCCATTTTCACACCTCATTTCTTAGCTCGCACTAATTAGCGGGCTTTCTAATTTATTTACATCTTCAAGTTTGCTTATATCTATAACCTCTGCTCTAACAGGAACAGTAGGTTTTTTATCTTTAGATTTTTGTTTTGCTGTTTCTTTTGGTTTAGGCTCTTCTTTTGTTTGTTCCACGACATTTCCTTCAGCATCAAATAGTGCCACCTGCGCTCGTTTACCTTTCAAATAATCCAGCGTAGCATAAATTAAATCGTCTAATTTTTGACTACCATCTTCGCTAAGACATTTATCACCGCTATATTCGTCAGAAGGGTTCATTCTTTTTGGAGTGTTAATAATTATTGGATTATCGTCTTCACCAGTATAGAATTTTAGATGTATGCTACAGCCAATAGTATTATCTTTAGCATGATAAATAGTAACGCCGTAACATTCCACTTTTGAAGAAATCTCTTTTTCTGTCTGCTCAGATAATCCCATCATAGCCAATGCCGTTTTTTTTAAACCTGTAATAGCTGCATAAAATTCTGGAGTTGCTTTTTGTTTAAAATCTCGTTTTACGCTATCTCCATTGTCTGTAAAATCCATTCTGATTTTATCTTTGATAATCTTTACACTATTAATACAATAACGTTCTTCTGTAGACATTATTTATACATCCTCTCTAAAAATCTTATAAAAAAAATTACTGCGAGTTGAAGGTTTAGGAACACATTCCCATGTGTTCGTTGGCATAATATAATTACCTGTTTTTATTACATTTTCATCTGCTATATATACAGGAATACCTGTAATAGCTTCTATTTCTTGTCTAAATTCGTCTGCATCTGAATTTTGTTTAGATAAATGCAATAAATAGATTTCTTTTAAACAAGTTAAATCATTTTTACTAAGCCATGTTTTTAAATTTTCCAAAGAAAAATGGCTTTTTACTAACCTGTTATATCTGCTCTTATCTATCTGCCCATTTTTAAGCTTTTCGTCTAAGATTTCGTAGCTATGATTACATTCAATCATTAGCTGTGAAACCCTATGAACATTAAATTCAATATTATAAGTATCGGTTGCAAACATTAAAATATCTTTATTATCTCTTAAAACAAATCCAAGTGGCTCGATTGCGTCGTGGTTAGTTTTAAATGGCATTATAGTTATATCACCAATAAAAAATACCTTTTCACTTTCGATAAAATGCACGTATGGGCTTTTCTCCGCCCCACAGGAAATCGCTGTTCCTTTGCTGGTATAAATATCTATACCCAACTTTAAAAACTCGTGTATCGCCCTGCTATGGTCTTTATGTTCATGTGTTAACAAAACTGCCTTTACATCATCAATAGTTGTCCCTAGACAGTGTCTTATATCTTTCATCGGCAGACCACACTCTATTAAAAGTGTGGTCTTATTACTTTCTATCTTGTATAGATTTCCAGCACTTCCACTGGCATAACAAGAAATAAACATTATATTTCACTCCTATTAGAATGGTGGTTCTTCTTCATCTGCTTCCTGTTCATCAAAGGCAGGTTGTTCAACTTTAATTTTTTTTGGTTCTTCTTTTTTTACAGATTTAGTTTGTACTGTTTCTTTTGGCTTAGTTTCAGCTTTATTGATTTTTTCTAATACCGCTGATTTTGGTTCTTGTTTTGGCATTTCCAGTGTCTTAGACGCCATTTTTTCCTTAATTTCTTGCACTGGTTTTGCTTCTTCTGTAATATCTTTTTCGTGTGTATCGTAAATTTCTTCTTGTGTTTGTAATCCCATACTTAACTCTGGAGCAGTAGTACGAATAAGCCATGCAGCAGCTCTATATCTAAGCATTAAATCTGGTATTGTCTGCCATTTACTACCTTTTTTAGCAAACCAGCCTTCTGCTTTTGCTAAGCCAATAGTAACAAGTGGACCTTCAATTTTATCACCAGTTGCAATTTCGGTTGTATAAGCAATACAACCGTAGTCATCTGTGTTTTTATCTCCTACATATTTATATTTTATGCTTGTATATTTTCCACATTGATTGAATACAGAAATAAGAAATTTACTACTCCAAGATGGATTGCCATATACTACATATAAATTCTGCATTACCATAAGCGGGTCGGCTTTTAATCTTTGAGCCATGTTAATAGCTATAGCACAATTACCTACATTTTTTCTAAAACTTTCTGGAATTAATGTTGTTTCGGAAAACATTTTTGCCATATTCCAAAGAAGCTGGTAGCTATCCTTGGAAGTAAATCCAGGCATTGTATTTTGTTCTTTTAGCATTATTGTGTTTGTCATTTTGAATATCTCCTTTTAAAATCTTTTTAGTATTGGTTCTTTAATTCTCAAAAAATCATGATGAGCAACAATAAGATTAAACATTTGGCTATTATTAGTTTTTAATATCTCACTTACACACTCCGCATTATCTATCCACATTGGGACATCTAATTTATAATGCTGTGCTAAAGTATTACAAATATCTAAACCAATAATGATTTTTTCTCCATTTGACATACTCTTACCATATGTTGAACCTTGTTTAGTCATGGCTTCACAAGTATCGTCTATAAGACCGTTTACTTGTTGACTAAACAACTTAAATCTAGTTATTTTAAACTTGCTATTAATTTTATCTGTGAGCATATTTACTTTATTTTTAGTGAATATTTGGGCGAGGTTTAATTTAAATTCTAAATTATTAAATTCTTCACCTAATCGTTTTTGTTCTGCTTTTAAATCATCAATACGATTTTTAAACACAGATAATTGTTTTATTTTAGCTAATTTCTCTGCTCTTACATCAATATCTAAATCAAGCTGTTCAAGCTCCGATTGATATTGTTTTAAAGAATTAGCACAATTATCTTGAACCGAAATTAATTCTTTTTTTAGATTTACTTTTTCTCTATATAGATTTCGATATTCCTCATCTTCGGAATAACCATATCCTGCCTCAGTAATATTCTTTTGTTTATCTATAATTTGTAAATCTAATTCCTGGATATTTTTATTTAGATTGTCGATGTTTTCTCCTAGTGTGGCTATTGTATTTTCATTATCTTGTAATTTATGTTCTAATTCTTGTTTCTTATAAGCTAAATTTGTACCTGCTTCTGTACAAGCTTTTAAATTATCAGCTTTAGTTTTATTAAATTTTTCTATTGCTTCGTTAATTTTTTCTTGCGGTAATGCTTGCCCACAAGTAGGACAAATATTATCTCCACTAAAAACCTTCTTTTTTTCCAATTTCCAAGCGTTTCGACAATCTTCTATTTGTTGCGAAATACTTGCTATTTTATTATTAAGTATTTCACGCTCATTTTTTTCATTGTCGAGTTGTTGTTTTTGTTTTTGTAATTTTATTTCTTGAGTAGATTTTTGTTTTTGTAATTCCAGTACATCAGCATTATTATTTGCGTTATATTGCTGTTTTATCTGCTCAATTTTTGTATCAATTTGAGCAATTTGTCTTTCAAGGTGAGCGACTGCGTACCCACCTTTGATTGTAGTTAATTTATTTTCAAGAATATTTTTCTTTTTACGGAAATCTTTCAACTCTATCTCAATAACTTCTTCGTTTAATTCTTCATTGGCGTCGTCCAGCATTTTTTGATTCTCATCAATTCGTGTTGGAATTTTATTGAGCTGTGTATTTAATTTAGTTTTACGCTGGGTAATTAATGTTATAAAATCATTAACATTTTTACCTTCTAACATAGAAGGTAAATCTTTTAATCGGTCATCAGAATTAATTACATCTTCGTCTGTAATATCCCCACAGACTTCAAGCAGTAATTCTCGCTGTTTTTTCCATGCCATATTACAAAAATAAGTGGCACTAGATAACATTTTTAAGATTTCAATAGAGCCGATATGTTGTTCAATGTAAGCGTTGTAATCTTTCTGACTTCTTGCTACATCATCAATTAAATAAGTTGTAGTATGTCCGTCGAACTCTGCTACAGGCTTACCATGATTTTTTGTCCACTTTTCTTGATATATTTTAGATAATGTTACCTGTGTACCATTATCTAATTCTAAAGTAGCAGCTACTTTATGTTCTATACCATTATCTAATTGAGGATTGCCTGTATTATCTTTTAATTTAATATCGTCATCAATTTTTTTATCGGTGCTAGATTTACCAACTAGCACCCAAAAATAAGCGTCTACTAATGTAGTTTTACCTACACCATTTTTACCAAAAATGCTTTTATCTTCGCCATTTGGCTCAAAAATAAATTCTTTAATAGCTTTAAAATTATTTAACTCTAATCTTATTAACTTCACTGCTTACGCCTCCTGTTTTTAAAATGTTATTTTGAAATTCTACTAATTCAGATAATCTAAATCTCAATGATGTTGCTGGAAGTTTTATTTTTCCCTGCAACTGTCTATCCTGATTAAAAATTGATACTCTTACCATGTTAGTTCCTTCTTTCCAAACCAAATGTTAGGCTAGTTACTTGTACATATTTTTTAAATGGATTTTTGGGATTTTCTAACGGATATAAAAATACATCCATTTCAAAAACAAAATCTTTTATTTTAAATTTAAAATGTGTAGTACCTTCTTTTAATGGAAATATATTTTTACTTGTCAAAAATTGTTTTAACCCATATTCATAAACGATTTTTGACATAAATTTAATAGCGTGCATTTTTTTATTAACAAAATCTCTTGTTAATATGCGTACACATTTTTCAAGATTATCCGTAAAATCTTTATCATTCATAATATTGTTTATCAATAAATTAAATTCATCATTTTTAGCATAGGTACAGTACAAAAAAATCATCCTTTCAAAAATTGTATTAATGTGGTATAATACAGTTACTTTCAAAAATTTAAATTGATGTTATCCAAAAAATCCGTGCTGTTCCCGTCAGTGCGGATTTTTTTTATTGGTCTAAACAACCTAATTCCTACACAAGCACCAGATAGCAACTGTATTTGTTTCATACAGTCTAAAAAGTCGTTTACCTCTTTTTGGTCGATTACATCATCGCAAGCGATGATATCCAATTTACTTAAGACATCAATTACATTTTTTACGCACACTCGTAATTGTAATGTTCGTGATGAAATTCCTTTCATATTTATAGCCGGCAATGCCAGTTCTTTACCTGTTTTTGTTTGCCTTAAATACTCATATCCTAACTCTGGATTTACATATACTTTAGTCATTTTAGCTACAATATCATCAGGAATATTTTTTTGACCTGACTCATAATAATTTAGTTGACGCTCACATATATTTAATAACTCCGAAGCATTTTTTACAGATAATCCTGCTTCTATTCGTGCAAAATAACACATCTTTGCGAACTCTTTATTCATACTATTAGACCTCTATTTCATGAGATAATATATTTGTAATCAACGTTCTTTTCTTTTACGTCCTCTGCGGGGCGTATTTTCTTTTATCTTCTCTAATAAATATGATGTTTTAAAATCTGTTACACCGTCTGACTTATCTTCTAGCCACTTTTCTAATTTAGGTCTATTGATTTTTAAATGTGAACCCACCCAACAGCATGGCAAGTCATAACTTCCACTTTTAGTTAAAGCACCTGCAACTCTAAAGAATTGCACTGGTAATCCAAACAATTTGGTCGCCTCATCTGGAGTTAAAAGAATTTTTCTCCAGATAGGTATATTTATTTCTAATTCCATAATTAACCCACGTCCTCATATTCTCTATAAAAACAAATTCCTTTATATACCCATGAGCCAAGCTCTCTAGCAAAAGTTATAAATGCTGGTTCCCATTTTCTTGTTTTGGGATTAAATTCATGTGTATATGGTTCACCACATTGTAAATACATTGCGTCATAAGCTATTGGAGAAACACAGTCCCTAAAATGTTGCACTGTTTCTTCATCAACAACATCTCCAATATTAGCCCAAGATGTAAAATATTTATGTGAATTATCCCACTCTTTTTTAGTTAAATACCTAGATTTTAAATTTGTTTTAGCTTTAATATTACTTTTTACAGGTTCTTTCTTTTCTTCAAAGAACTCTTGTATTATATTTTTATCTTCGTCTATTACTGTTATCTTTTCTCCTGCATGGTATTTTGCATAAGATTGTCCTAACTCTAAAGCTGACTGTAAGCCTACAGTCTGAACACCAAATGTTCTATCATTACCAAAATAAATCTTATATTCTTTTTCATCATCAATATTATTAAATTCAGCCACAATCTTAAGCCCTTTTTTTATAACAATATTACCTTTATATTTCTTAGCAATTTCTTTAGCTTCTGTTAAAGTTTTTGCTTCTATACACCATGCAGTACCTTCATCTACTTGGAAAATTTTATAAACATCTTCTTTTTCTGTATTGTTTCTTTTTTCACCATTTAAGTAATAAATTGTTTCCGGTGTTTCTTCAAAATTACCATCATAATCTTCGGAGTAAACTTTTTGGTAAGATATATGTTTGTAATTATGTTCTTTATAATCTTCAACTGTGATTTCTTTATCAACTGTAATTTCTTCGACTTCGGCATAGCAAAATTTTTTATTTAAACTATATTTAAAAATAAAAGCTTTTGCTTTTTCTAACGTATCCCAAACAGTTGTACTAGCATCCATTTCGTCGCCTTCGTTTCCGTATCTAAAAACATAGCGAGTTACTTCATAAAATTTATTAGATTTAAATTTCTTAGTTAACATATTTATTCGCCCTTTCTTTTTATAGTTTTATTTTGGTTGCCATCCAATTTATTTTGGCTATAAGTTACAACTTTACTCTTAATTTTTTTCACGTATCGTGAACCTAGATGGTAAAAAAATATCTTTTATATTAACATCTAATAATTTTGCTATACTAATTGCTACATCTTTTGGTATATTTCTACCACCATTTTCATACTGATTATATGTTGATAGACCAATATTTAATTTATTTGCCATAAATTGTTGGTTAAATCCTTCTTTTTTTTCGAATTTCTTTTAATAACACATTATCACCTCTTTTTCTCATTTTGTAAACTTTATATTTTTATTATAATTTCTCATTATGTAAAAGTCAATACTTTTTTTATATTAAATTTACTATTTGTGAAAAAATCTTTTCTCACTTTGTAAATATGATATTATTTATCTAGTAAGGAGATGATATTATTGATAGGAGATATAATTCGTCAATTAAGAGATAAGCATGATATTAAACAACAAGATTTTGCTAAATTTTTAAATATAGGAAAATCTACATTATCACAATATGAAAATGGTAACAGAGTTCCTAATGATGAAATAAAGAAAAAAATATCTGATTTTTTTAATGTTTCTATTGATTATTTATTAGAAATGACATCTATCCCTGATAAAATAGATGATTATATAAAAAAAGATGTTACTGAAAGAGTAATACAACAGCCTAAATTAAATTTATCATCTAATGAACAATCTTTAATAATGAAATTCAGAAAATTACCTACTAGAATACAAGATAAAATTGAAGCACGTATTGAAGCTGAATACGATATTGTTATGGAAAATGAACAAGAAGCAAGACAAGACGCATAGCTAATATGCTTGAAAGAAATTTCAAGTTATTATATAAAAAATAATTTTTAGGAGATGTTTTTTATGAAAAAAATATTAATTACTTTATTAACCTTTATGACTATTATTGTCTTTACTGGTTGTGGTTCCGATAATCAAGAAAAATCATCCTCCAGTTCTTCAATGGTATCTTCATCAACATCTAGTAAAGTATCTAGCTACAGAACAAAATACAAATCAATCTTACTACAAAAATTCCTTCGCCATCAGATTATGTAACAGAACGTCAAGAAATGGAAAAAGCTCTAAAAAAAGCTTTATCAAATTATAAATTTGCAGAAAATCAAACACATGTTAGTCTTAGTAGAGTAACCGATGATAAATTAATATTTAGTATAATGCCTGAAATTATTATTGATGATATAGATGAGAGCCAAGCTTCAACAGAAGGTATAAAGATAATTCAGACATTGCTAAATTCAAAACTTACCCTTATGATGTAGATAGTTACTATATTACAATACGCGACAGTAAACATCATCCATTTGGTTCTGTAACATATTCTCCTGATTTTGATAAGTATACTTATATTAATAATGGGAAACAAATTGAATTAAACCCATAATATAAAAATAAAAAGGAAAATGTTATGGAAATTTTAGGAGATATTTTATTTTGTATTTATATATTCTGTATGGCAAAAATAGTTTTAAATGTATTGAATAAAGATTTTAATACTAAAAAGTATATTATAGTTGCTATTATTAGTTTGATTCTCGCTATAGCTATTTTTATGTTATCCGATGAAAATAGTTCTCCGTCTAAACAAATTGTATCATCATCTACTGAACAAACAATTAATACAAATTTACCAATACCTGAACAGATTGATAAACATATAAAAAAAATAATTGATAAAAACGACTATATAAATGTTGAAGTCAATGAGCATATGGGTAGGAATGATGGTACTAAAATGGTATTAGTATATGTAAAAGCTCATGGGTATAAAACATATAAATCTGCACTAATAAATGCAACTAAAGTTTTTAAAGAATTATATACGTCTCAATTACCTATTGGCGAAGTTTGTATTTTCTTTAAAAGTGATTTTACTGATAAATATGGAAACCAGTCTGAACAAACAGCCATAAAAATAATTATGGACCTTAACACAGACACAAAATATTAATTGGCAAAATTTCGACTGGAGAAACTTACCATCTATAACTAATAGTGTATATGTACATCCTAGTATTGATAAAAACGAATAACAAAAATAAAAAAAGCCACCATGATTTAAAATCACAGTGGCTTTAATCTTATTTAGCATTTTCTGATGATTCTAATGGAACAATAGCAATAGTTTTTCCCAATGGAAAAAGCATTTTTATCAGCGTATCTGTATTTGGTACAGTTTTCCCTTTTTCAATTCGTGCTATCATTGGTTGTTTTATTCCGCTTAATTCTTCAAGTTTTTTCTGAGTTATGCCTTTATCTTCTCTGGCTTTTATTAACTCACTTATTATTGCAACTCGTAAATCACTAGCAGCTATTTCTAATGATGTAAATACTTCTTTTTCAAAATCGTCCCAACTATCAATTACAAGTTGACTATTAATATTTTTCATACAGCAACACCGTATTCGTAAATTATATCGCTTGATAAATCAATACTGTCATTCCAGTAAACACATGTACGACTAGTATCTAATTGCACCTGATTAAATAAACCATAAATAGTTTCTAAATCCTTATAACTATCTATAGTATCAATATCATCTTTTACATTATAAATAACTATTTTTCCATCATCAAATACAACGTAAAGCCTATAATCAGATATAGGCTTTACACTTTTAATACGCGGTATCATTTTTACACCTCATTTCAATGGTGGTAATTTAGTAAGCTTTTGAGTAGCCCACATATTTAATAATTCTTGTTTATGTTCTGTAATCCATTCACGAACAAGTGCTTGAGCTTTACGTGGTAAATCACCTTCCGTCATTTCCAAACTTTCAATTTCAATTACACCTACATATTCATTATAAATAGCATGAACATGACTGGGTTCATGTTCTTTTGGTTTGAAAAACATCTTGATTACAATTCCATAAAATCTCGTTATTTCTGGCATAATTTGTACCTCACTTTCTAATAACATTATAACTAAAAAGTTATAATTAGTCAATAACTTTTTAGTTATAATATAATAAATATAATTACCGAAAGGTTGTGATAAAATGCAAAAACGTAAAGACGGACGTTATCAATCTTCCGTTATGCTTACTGACCCGTTGACGAATGAAAAACGCCGTATATATGTATATGGTTATACCGAAGAAGAAGTACAACGAGAATTAAATCGTGTTAAATTAGATAATGGCAAAGAAATATTAATGCCTACATTCAAAGAATGGGCTAATGAATGGTTAAAAATAAAATCTGATGATGTATCTCCAACAACTATAAACAGCTACAAAGACAGTCTTAGATTGCATATATCCCCTGCATTAGATAAATATAAACTAAAAGATATCACTCCGTCATTAGTACGTGCCGTATTAAGAAATATTCCAACACAACGAACAAAAGAATACTGCTATATCATCATTAATGCAATTTTACAGCAAGCATTACGAGAGGATTTAATAAATAAAAATCCTTGCATAAATGTAAAAAAACCTAAAGCAAAAGCAAAGGAAGCTACTATCATATCTGAAGATGAATTTAAACAACTTATAAATGCTACCTCTAATTTGCAACTAAAAGCTATACTTTGGATTGCCTATGATACAGGTATGCGACGTTCTGAAATAGCAGCTCTTCGCTGGCAGGATATAGATTTTAAAACCAATACAATGCACATACATCATGCGATTAAAACAGATAGACATGCCCCACTATCATCTCGATTCTCATTGGGTGAACCTAAAACAGATTATGGTATACGAGATATCCCATTAACTAATATCGTTAAATCTGTTTTAAATAAACATAGAGAACAACAAAAAGAACTATTTAAAAATAACAGTCGAATTTTAACCAATAAAGATTTTGTTTTTACTTCAAATTTCCGAGGACGTTTTGGCGATTTTATTCAACCAGATAACATAACGCATGAGTTCGTGAAATTAAAACGAAAAGCTGGCATAAAATCGGATATAACCTTTAAATCATTTCGTCACACTTGCCTGACTTCTTTAGCGGAAGCCAATATCCCAGCTAAAGCAATTCAGGCACAAGCTGGTCATGCAAATGCTTCTTTTACACTTAATAGATATGTACACAAAACTGAACAAATGAAACAGACTGTAGCTGATTTTCTTAATAATCGTGTTCAAAAATGACATCATATTTGACATCATGCTGACATCATGTTGTGAAATATATAGCTAAATATAATACCTTATATAACATTGTTTTTCTCCTAAAAAAACACATTTTAATAATATTATGATGTCAAAGGCTTTATTTTATGTATAAAATTGTTATGCTTTAACTCTTAATCAGCAGGTTCCGGGTTCGAGTCCCGGGTGGGTCACCACCCGCAAATCCGCGTCGCAATTAGTGTTGCGACGCTTTTTTATTTTTCTGACATTTATAGTCAGACGATTTCTGACATCATATTTTGACATCATGACAAACTTACTAGGAAATATTAAATGTGTCACACTATAAAAAAAGACCCCTATTACCTAGAATTTTTACTAAGTAATAGGGGCTTCTTTTTTTAGTCAATAAAAGAAAACGTTATTTCATTATAACTCGTTCATTAAATTTTAATCTATAATTTTATTTACTTCTGCAATACCTTTACCATCTAGCTTATCTACTATTCCAAGATAAGCCACATTTCTAGCTACTACAGAAGTACTGGTCGTTGTAATTATTTGTTTTTGTAATTTGTCCTTAAGCTTTCGCTTTTCATCATCTAATTTAGATTTAATGAAAATCTTTGCAAATTCTTTTAATATGTTCATACATTCTCCTTTAAAATAATTTTTCTGCGTCAGTGATTCCTCTAGCAATAGCATTAGCAAATTCTTCTATTCTATACATAAGTTTATAGGCATCTTCTTGATTTGAAATAAATGCTGTTTCTACTAATACTGCAGGCATACTTGTTTCTCTTAATACACATAAATCAGGACGTTCTTTAATGCCACGGTCCACCATATTAAGAGAATTAACAATTTGTGCCTGAATACATTTAGCTAAAATATTAGATTTTCCACCATCTAAAGCATAAACTAATGTTTCTGTTCCTTTTGCACTAGCATTAGCTGCACTATTACAATGAATAGATACAAAAATATCTGCACCACTATTATTTGCAGTGGCACAGACATTAGGCTTACCCTCTGTTTCTCCGTTTAAATTATCACTCTGGATAAGCTGGCATGGATAGCCGATAACTTCCATTGTCTTTTTTACTTTCTCTCCAATAGCTAAAGCAATATCAACTTCTCTAATTCCATTTGCACATGCTCCAGGGTCTAAATCCATATCATGCCCAGGGTTGATAAAAATTCGTAACAATTAAATACACTCCTTTTATTAAACTGGTCGAATTCGACCAGTTTGTTTAATTTAACTAAAAATAAATTAAATTTTAACTTAAATCTGCCAATAATCTACCGATTACCTTCTAATTAAGTCCTTTAACTGTGCGGTTTGTAGGTTTTTATCTTCTAATTACTGTCCAATTATCTACCGATTAGCAACCGATTATTTACCAATTAACTATAAGATAACGTTAATCTATATTACATAAATTAACCGCGTCGAAATCGACACTATTCACCTAGCAAATGTGCTAGGTTTTATAAAAATAGCTGTTATTGCAATATGTTATGCATACACATTACAAAAAGTGCCTATTTTGTAATATCTTTATTATTAACTCGCACTAGTCCACCTAAATATCCAAGAAGTCCAGCACTTATTGTTGTGGATAGTTCTGCATTACCATAAAAAATAGCCGTTATAAGAGCTATTACAAGCCCGATAACGACTACTAAATTTACTATATCTAGTTTTTCATATTGCATTTTAATCCTCCTTACGTTGAGGTAACTGAATTGTTTTGTTATACAATCCTGTAATTGCCCCATTACCTCCTAATGCTTTGTAAGTATTGTACATATCAGTTAAATTTTCTAATGCCCAAATTGGTAAGAAGCCTTCTTTTTCTGCGTTGTGGCAAATATTTATTATCTCCACTCGCAAAAGCCCTCTTATTGCACAATCCCTATTTTTTTCTTTGCACATATAATCCCTGTATAGATTATAAGCAAATTTTAAAATTCCTCCCTGTACTATTAAAGTAAATAATGTTAACCAATCGTTGTAAATTATATCCATTTATTCACCTTCTTAAAACTTCAATTGATAAAATAAACTGCCTGCCATAGTAGCATAGGCGTCATTATTATCTACATTATTATCTACCCATTTTTCTTTTGCCCATGCAATACCGCTTGTAATTAAAAAAGCTTCAAACACACTGCAATTTGCATTGCGCTGAAGCTGGTCCGAAATAATATATCCTGCTGCAAAATGCAAAGCTTTATCTGTCTGGATATTATCCTGTATATCATGAATAGGATTAGCATTTGCAGTTGTTGTAGATAAAAAGAAGGCACAACACAACGCCGATAATAATTTACGCATTGTCTGCACCTTCTTTATTTTTATTTACATTTTTTGTTGTATCTTGGTATGCAATGCAATTAGGATTAGTACATTTACCATTTACTAATTCTCCCGCACAATATTTACAACGTTCTTTTCTAGTAAAAAATGCCATTTTATTTATCCTCCTGAGTTAATTTTTTTATTAATGTTTCATACACAAGTTTATTTGATTCTTCTTTTGTTTTACATTTTTTTATTTTAGACGTGAAATCTTTATCTCGTACAAATAAATTAAGCAATTTGCGTTTGAAATAATACAGATATATTACCGCTCCAATTATTAATAAAATAGTAATTGGAGCAATTATCCGTATAGTATCATCATTTAAAAGCATAAGCCATAGCCATATATACATTTTTATTCATCCTTTAATATTTCATTTTAGCCTCTTCGTACGCTTTATTAAATTCCATAAACTCTTGCTGTATAGATTGTATAGCCTCTGTATTTCCAGCAAGCGTAGCAGTATCTAAATCTTGTTTAAATCCTTCTTTTTGTGCATTATATTCTACTTCTAAAGCAGCTAAAGCTCTTGCCTGTAATTCTTCTTTTGTTGGCTCTGGTGGAATATAAATTTTAGGTGTTCCTGTTTCCATATCTCTTATATAAGTATTTGTGCCATCACCATTTACATATAAATCATAATCAGAAGCAGTTATAATTTCTACAACAGAAAGTTCTTCCTCTGTCATGTTTTTTACTTTCTGTTTAAGTTCTGTTATATATTCTTCGTTATTTTTTCTATATCTTTGTATTGCAAAAGTACGCACAGACGGTGTGCCATCTTTAAAAAAAGCCATACAATAATATTTAACATTTGTTGCCATGTTATAATCATCTCCGATTTCAGTAAAATTTTTATTAATGAGGTGATATAATGCGTAAACCAAATGGATATGGTAGCATTAAAAAATTAAGTGGTAAAAGGCGGAGACCTTACGTTTTTCTCATCTCCGCAGAAGGGAAACAAAAACCTATAGCTTATTTTTGCACACAGGTAGAAGCAGAAATTTATGCAGCAGAATATAATAAAAAGCATACTAATAAAATCCTCCATGGTCATCAAATTACATTTTCGGAACTTTATTACAGGTGGCTACCATTTCATATAGATAAATATCAACCTAGCAAAAGTACCATAAATAGCTATCAAAATTCTTATAAACATTGTCTGCCAATTCATGAAATGCCATTAAAAAATATAAAATATTATCATTTACAACAAATTATTGATGATACTAAAAGAAAAGGACTTTCTTACAGCTCATGCAAGAAAATCCGCTCTCTAATTAGTTTAATGTTTTAAATATGGAATTATGATGGAGTATTGCAATAAAAAACT
>CYGL01000488.1_pt1 | contig 15505 bp, 17 predicted proteins | sample 485531 | NCBI WGS metagenome assembly CYGL01 (sample SAMEA3497897, study PRJEB9818) | human gut metagenome | reverse complement strand
CGAATGACGGCGTTATAGTCGTCAATGGCTGGCTGTTTTTCCCCCTCAAATTTGCAAGAATCTGTATCCCAATAAATAATTTTTTCCCAGCCAACACGCTTTAGCATATCCCACAGCTTGAGACGGGACATTGATGCAGTCCACAGACCCCACAAGAAAGGAAACTTTTTCTCTTGTGATTTCTGAATGTCGGCATCGTCTTTGCTCTGCAGATTCATAATCCAGCTCTTATGCGTGCATTCCAGCGTGTCAGGGTCGCACCCGTATTCATCGCGAACAGTTTTCTGTGCACATGCTCCAAAAATAGTATTAACGCAGATTTTTGCAAAGGCATAATCAGGACTACCCTTTTCAGACTCTTTTACACGAAATTTCCCCCCAATATCTCACGCATTTTGTGCACAATGCCGAACGCCGTTTTACTTTAGTCAAGTAAAGCGCTTACTTCACTGCAGTAAAGCGATGATGTAAAATGTTCATAATTTGTTAACACATGCGTGCGTGCTTGTGGTATACAAAAGCCCTGCATGCAATGCATGCAGGGCTTTGTTGATTAGTTTTCTCTCAAACTGGTGAACGGGGTGGAATTTTTTGTCCAACTTATAGAAAGATTGTTTCCGTTGATTCTAAAATGGTGGACGCCGGTTGTTTCGATATTAAGAGGGGGGTCTGTAGTTACAACAAAAGCCGAATGTTCGATGTCAACTGTAGAAGAAATTACGTTTGTGTTTTGGGCCAAAGCGCCGTAAAATAATGTAACGGAAGTTGGAGCGGATTTGACGGTGTCCCAAAGTTCGGGGTGGAACGTGACAATGTCCGGAACATAGATAGGCAGAACAAAAGAATTGATAGTACCACCCTTGATGTAATGCTGGGCATAAAGGGTCTCAGGGTTAAACTTGGTGCCGCTGATACTGTAGTTAGGTGGATAACGCTGGTCAAGCATTGAAAAGACGTCCGGGATAGCGCCGCCCAAGCGGGTGACTTCCTGCGCAATAGTCTTGCCGGGATGCTCTGTCTCCCAGTCGCCAATAGTGGCGTTTGCCTTGTTGGCGGCGTTCTGCGCGGCAGTAATACGGGCATCCTGCGCGGCCTGCCCTGCGTCGTATGTTTTCTGCTTTACACAGGGGTCAGATTTTGGGGTTTCATCGCCCTGATAATAATAGTCGTATTTCCAGAAAACCTGTACCGGTTCGAGTTCGGCGGCGTCCAAAATCGGTTTAAGTGCGGTGATAGCCACGGTATCTTTATCGTCGCTCTCCGGGTCAGTGTCGAACGAAAGGCGGCACTCGTTGTCTTTAAACCACAGTTCGGGGGAATGTGTATCATTGCACGGAATAAAGGTTACAAGTGCCAGTTTCGGGCATGTAATGATGATAGCGCCGAAATTGAGACTCGTAGAACCCGGGGTGCATGGTGAGGCCGTTGTAAAGTCGGGGTTTGTAACGGGGTTGCCGTTGTCCCACAAGGTCGCGACGCCTTGGCAATACGCAGATTTCAGGAAAGCAATTTTGTCCATGTATTCGTATTTGTCGTGTTCCAAAGCCGTGATTTTGGCATCCTGTGCGGCCTGTCCCTGATTATACACGGTTTCGGTGACGAACCCGCTCACGTCGGGGATGGAATTGCTCAAATCGGTGACTTTCTGCGAAATCGTTTTACCGGGGTGCTGCGTGTTCCAGTCACCGATATTTGCGGCGTTTGCGTCCGCTTTGGTGTCAACCGCTGCAATCTCGTTTTCAACGCTGGTTGCGCACTGGCTGATAGTCTGGCCCGGGTGGTCGGTCTCCCAGTCGCCGATAGTGGTATTTGCCTTATCAGCTGCGGCTTTCGCTTCACTGATTTTGGCATCCTGCGCGGCCTGTCCTGCCGTGTAAGTCGTGGTATTGACTTTGTGATTCGCAATGTCCCGGACTTCTTCCACGTCTGCCGCAATAGCATCACAACGACCGTTCAGGGCTGTATCAGCGTTGGTGCGTGCAAGCTCTTCCTTCTGCACTTCCTGCGCAATGGTCGTATCAGGAAAAGCGGAATCCCAGTCAGACGCATTGCTTTCAAGGTCGGTCAGGCGTTTTGCGTGCTTTGCGATTTCTGCAGCATTGTCAGAAATGTTTTTCGCACTCTTGCTGATATTGGTGTTCTGAATAGCCTGTTCAGCTTTCAGTGCATCAATGTCGGTCTTGTTGGCGGTAATGCGGTTACTCAGGGCAGTATCCGCTTCTTCTCGTTTCTGCGCTTCGGCGGCGTCTGCCGCCTTATAGGCCGCGTCAAGCTCAGAAATAGCCTGCTTGCGGTCGGTGGTCTCTTTGGCGATAGCAGCGGCGTTAGCGGCATCCCCGTCCGCACGTGCCTGTGCTTCGGCGGCGTCTGCCGCCTTATAGGCTGCGTCAAGGTCAGAAATCGCCTGCTTGCGGTCGGCAGTCTCCTGCGCAATGGCAGCGGCGTTTGCCTGCTCTGCGGCCTTTGCGCGGTCGATTTCGGCGTTCAAACTGGCGGTCAGGTCAGCAATGTTGGATTCAACAGTATCAAGGCGTTCGCCCCATGCTGCCATATCCTTTTCCCACTGCTCAACCTTCGTGTTCCAGCCGTTAATCAGTTCGGTGAAACGCTCGTTGTCTTTCTGGAACTGCTCAACCAGCCGGGACAGGTCAAGGACGGTCTTTTTCAGGTCTGCGAACTGATAGTTATAATCGGACGTCTTGACCCAGTATTTCGTCTGCCCTTCCTGGTACGGGGGCAGCTGCGCGCCCTTCGGCACATAGCACTTAGAGGTGTAACAGTTGCCGTCATGGATGACGATAGTCAACGGCTCGTACTCCCGCGCGTCGTCCCACTCCACAGGGTCAGCGAAAATGGGAACATACCGCGCACCGATGTACATAGACGTCCCGCCCTTGAACGGGGACGGCGGGCACGGGTGCGGGGGGCATCCGTGCGGATGGCAGCAATCACCACCCGGTGCGTGGGGTGCGCAAGAAATGGGGAAATCATTACAGTTACAGTTTGCCATAATGAAAATGCTCCTTTCTTATCTTAGTAGTAAACGACCAAATGCCCAAACCCGGGTTTATCGGGGTCAAGCAGGGTATCGAAATGCAGGAACTTCCAGCTTGCGGGGATATAGGCGACAAAGTGCCCGTCGTCGTCAAGGCCAAAGAACACAAATCGCACCATCTGATAGATGATATCGGTCATGTTAGTATTGACCCATTCGAGAAACGTGTCTTTGGTAAAGTCGCCCGCTTTCAGCTTTGCGAAAAGCTGGTCTGTTGCGTCTTTCAGCTGCGCGGTCATGGTATCCAGACCGTCAAGGCGGGTATCCTGCCCGATATCATGCTGTCGCAGCGTTGCCGTGTTGTTCAGTGCCTGCTTGAGCTGGTTCACCAGCCAATACAGGTCGTACTGGTAACGGTCGCCGGGTGCAGCATACGGGGGCGACGTCTGAAAGATGAACGGGGTGCTGATATCGGTGTTCTTTTCGTCAGCCATGAGCTACTCCTTTCATAAAATCCCCCGCTTGCGCGGGGGTCAGTCAGTTAGTGCTTGCCGTTCAGCTGTGCAAGCAGGGCATCAGCCTTGAGCGCGTTTGTGGTAAAGCTGTTATTCTTCCACCACGCCACAAGAGCTGCCAGAGTGGTGATACCAGCTGATACCAGCTGTTCCACAGTGTCGCTTTCGATAGGCAGTACAGGCTTGCCACAGGCGGAAAGAACCTGATTTGCCAGTGCCAGCAGCAGGCAGGCGGTTCGGGCGACGGTCGCGGCAGAAATTTTGTAGTTACTCATGGTGTGAACTCCCTTCTCTGATAATATATTCCAAATCACCGATACGGTGGTTTGCGACTTTGATTTGTTCTTCTATAACTGGAACCCGGCGTGCAAAATTGTTATGCTCGCGGACTTCCCGCGTCAGTTCTTCCAGCTTGGTGTCTGTTACGGCTTGGCTGCGGCTGTTGGCGATAAGTACGCCGATAAGGGTAACAGCCCCAGCAATGACGGCTGAAATAATGCTCTCCACGACGTCACCCCCGTTAATACACATCGAGACAGAAAGTCGCGTGATAACTGTTCGCAATCTGTTCATAAACAGAATACACGACAGTAACGCGCTCTGCCTCAATCATCTGTTGGGTGGTGGTGACGCCAATGTTACCTTGTCGAATCCATCCGTGGTCATACGTTTCTGTAACGTCCTCAGTTCCGCGTTCTTTCTGGTCAGCGTGCCGAATGCTCTTTTCGTGGGTTTCGTCCTGTCTGGTGCCCTTGGTCACCTCGTCGGCTTTGCCCGTCGCGCGGCTGTCGGTCGTTCCGTAGGTCTCGCCGGTGGTTTTACCGTCTGTGGTGCCCCATGTTTCGCCGGTCGTTTCGCCGTCCGTCGTGCTGTCGGATTTGCTGGTGGTCTTACCGTCGGCGGTGCCCCATGTTTCGCCGTGGGTCGTGCCGTCTCTCGTACCGCTTGTATTAGTGGTACTGTTTCCGGTGCTGGTGGTGTTACCAACGACGCCCGTTGTCTCATGGTGCTTGCCCTCGGTGGTCGTCTTTAAGGTCTCTTCGGCAACCGTGTGGGATTGGTCGTCCGGCTGGTAGTCGGGCGCGTTTTCCGGGGAGATGTCACGGGTCACAGTCTGGTCTAGGTTTTTTGTGCTGTCGGTTGTCTCGCTGTCGGTGCCGTCAACGGTCGTATCCGTGACAGTGGTCGTGTTGCTCGTGGTATCGGTCACGGATTGTCCGGTGGTTTCCTCGTGGGTCTTGCCGTCGCTGGTGCCGTGGGTCTCTTCGTGGCTGGTTCCCTCGCCGGTGGCGTGGGTCTCTTCGTGGCTGGTTCCCTCACTGGTGCCGTGGGTCTCTTCGTGGCTGGTGCCCTCGCTGGTGCCGTGGGTTTCCTCGTGTCCGGTGCCCTCGGTCACCTCGTGCCGGTCTCCGGTGGTCAGACTTCCCAGCGTTCCCTTGCTCTTGGCTCGGTCGATAGCGGTGCTATCGTTCGTCGTGTCACGGTCGATAGTTCGCACATCTGTTGTGCGTTCAGTTACGTCAGTGTTCCAAATGGGATTATATTCTAAGACTGTCGTTTTATACAGCTTTTCCCAGATGGGCATATTTTCGCGTGTCCAGTCCCGGATAGCGTTCATCATCCATCGGGGGTCAGGTCGGTACAGGGGTGCAAAACCATGTTTCCGCCGAATAACGTTTATTGCAAGCTGTCTATCCATGCCCAGCGGAACCATGAACCCGGCGAACAGGTCAGGGGCGAACGCAAGCAATGCTTCCGTGTTCGCCGTCATGCCCATTTCATTGCTCAGACTGCTGTTGTACATCGGCATTTTTGTCCCCCCTTCCGCATTCAGTTCGGGCGGCTCGTTGATTTCGGCTCGGATGTTTGTACCATACATGGCGTTTACGCGTTCCAACGACTGGTCAAGCGAGATTTTCCAGACCTCGCGACGGTTGAACGTTTCGGCATCCTGCGACACGCTTTCGTTGACAACAAGCCGCTCCTTTTTATCCGGCTGTACTCGAATGCCCAGTTCGCGGTAAAAATCCGTAAGAATAGTTCTGCGCACGTCGTACAATTCGGGCAGAATGAAATTCTTTGCAAGTTCGCGGTCGAACTGATAAATTGGCAGCTGATACTCTGCATCTTTTGCGCCCATAGGTTTAGTAAGGTCAGAATTGACTACAACGGCAGGCTTGCCGTTTTCAAGCTGCTGCATGATTGCTTCGATGGTACGTTTACCCTTGTCGTCCTTTGCAACAGCAGCGTAAGCAAACCGACTGTTGATAGCTGCTTGCCGGATAGCCGTTTCTGCCTGTTGCATCTCAACAGCATACTTCTGAATAACGTCCCATACGCCGCGATAGTCGGGCGTTAGTTTGATAATTTCACATTCCCTGCCGATTTCAAGCGGCCTGTCGAACTGGAAAAACGGGGTGTTGACAAGCATACCGCGCGGCTGGAACTGCAATCCGAACCCAGTCGGCGCGCCCGGCTGAACAACAAGGCCGTAAGTCTTGGTATTGAACACAACCGCATATCCCATGCGCAACAGCTGATACAGAAACGCGTCGTAGTCCCAGCCCACTTGACCTTGCCCGGCTTCCGGCAACCCCGAAAACTTGTAAAGGCTGCGCATTCGCTGGAAAAAGCTGCGCTCCCAGTATCCCAGCACGTCGTTGGAAAAAGAGGGCGGGCGGAACGTACCGCACGTGCAGCTGTCGTATTGCCCCTGATAGCACTGATACATTTGGTATCACCTCTACTTCATAGTATCACATTTTTGGCGTATGTCAATATATCATTCGATGAAAACGCCGCCGTCCATTGCGCCGTTGATATAGGCAAGTTCTGCGCTCGTCGCCCTCTCTGCTTGGCAGGAGAATCCGCGCGTTTGACAGTATCCGCTTGCCGGGGTCGCAATTTTAAGAACAGGGTGACCATACATCCCCTGAAACGCTGCGTCGTCGGTCGGCGGATAGTACAGCAGGCACAGCTTGGCGTCCATGGATTGCAACGCGCCAGCGTTGCCGCCCATGCTGCCGACACACTGCGTTACCGGCGGAATAAGCTGCATAATACTACTGCCCGCGTTAGACAAAAAGCTGCCGAGACCCTTGCCGGACTGCCCAGGCTGCAATGCCTGCGAACCGTATCCCATCGGCATAATCATGTCAAGAGCGGACGCGCTTGCGCTGCTGCTCAACAGACCACCGCCCACAGACAGGGATGCACCAATTGCCGCGATTGCTGCCGTTGCGGGCGTGTTGATTGCGACATTGCTTGTACCGATAGCGTAAGGGCTGGAAATGTTGACGGACGAAAGATTACAAGTGTACTCGCCTGCATCGACACGAACAGAAACGTCGCCGTCGAGAAAAGACACGCACCAAGTAACGTGCACGCTCGATGCGTTGTTGCACTTATCAACGGGGATGCCTACTGTGCCGACGAACGGAACATACAGCAAAATTTGACAGTTCATCCGTTTCCAGTCCGATACAGGCCACGGAATGGCAATATCTGTTTCTTCCTTCATTCTGTTTACACCCATGACGCCGCCAGATACTCCGGTGTCATAGTTGCCCAGATAGATATTTTGCGTGCCCTGCGGAATGATATTATGCTTGATAGGCAACCACAAACAGCTGCGGATGCACTCGGTAGCCGCTCCGCCATACAGCAGGTTTTTTGCGGCATATTTTACGACTTTATCCACGGTCGTTTCTGCGGATTCGTAGGTCTCGACTGTCTCCCCCTGATAGCTTCCCGCGCCGCCTTCGTAGCTTGGGTAAGACGTGCTAGCCGATACCGTCGTTGTCTTGGTCTGCGTGTCAGGCCTGAACGCGTCAATATCGTCCTCGATGTTCTGCTGTATGCTGTCTATCAGGCTGCGCAACTCCGAACGCTTCATGACATAGGTTGTTACGCCGCCCTGCTTACCAACGGCAGAGAGGATATAGCAACCCGTCGCCGCGTCAATTGCTCCGCCGTCAATGGCAGCGGTTGCCGTCGCGACAGTCGGGCGCTGCGCCACGTTTTGGCGGCTGTCTGCAATGCGATAACTGTCGCCCGACGCGTCAAACTCGTTGAACCCATACAAGATGTAAGCTTTCGTCTTTTTGATATCGTCAGAATAGGTTGCCAGCGGGTCGATAGTGCAAGTGAACTGCCAGTTATTGGCATTTAACGCTGTGATATCTTCAATCCAATAATAGGCTTCTGTCTCTTCAATATAACAGTAATTCCACTTGGGCGCGATGTTAAGCGAATTGTACCGGACATAAAACACGGGGTGTTCCATAGAACAGGCGCGTTTCATGTAAAACGGGAAAAGGTCGGGCAGTTCAGAAAGCGGCGTGCGCTTGGTGCTGTTCACTCGCTTGGACACAATGCCTAAATGCGCATGATAACCATGCTCGATACCTTCATTATGGTCAGCCATGTTACTCCCTTCTGTTCCATGTGGAACATTATAAAAAGGGGCAGGGACTTGTCCCTGCCCCCTTACATTCAGTTTGGGCTGTTATCGCTTAGCCACGGTCAGTGTCGGACATATACAGCAGAATAGCGTTCTGCGTCAGATTCTGCGTATAGTTCATCTTCCAGTGATGCTCTGTGTTGTAGTATTCACCGGAAATGTTGAACGGGGTAGTATAAACGCTATCCTGATAGTAGGTCGTTGCCATGGTCTTGCGGTCGTACAGCACGCCCACGACATAATCCAGACTTACCGCGCCGCCCGTCACCTGCTTGCCGGTGTTAACGTCGAACTGCGCGGGGACGACAGACACAGCAGACTTGTTGCGGATGTTCTGCCAGAAGTCCACGCCCTCGTAGTTGCCAAACGACAGGTAACCGGGGCCGAAAATGGCAGGATACACCCAGCTGCGGGCGTCGTTGATAAGAGGCTGATACAGCAGCAACTTCTGCTCGCTCTTGGGGGTATGACGCAGAAGTTTCAGCTCGTTCCCCGCGTCGTCGGTGCACCGGGGCGTCAGATGATACAGCTCACTGCTGTTTTCCATCAGGCCGGTAGTGGTTTCCAGCCAAGACACGAAAAACGACAGAAACTCCTGTAAATGCGTGGTGCGCAGCTCTGCGCTTGTGTAGGTAGTCCCCCGCGCCTTGTTGAACTCGCTGGTCAGGTTAACGGCCATTTCGTCTTTGCCGGTATTGTACAGGCTTCCAATAAGGTTCATGACCTGCGCGCGGTTTTCGGCGCTCTTCCATCGGGCGATATCGTTCGCGATTTCGGTCGTCATAGCAGCCATAAATGCAGAAAATTCGCTCTCGCTGGTGAACGCGGTGCGCAGCTGCTCGCGGAACGTGGTATACCGCTGGTTCAGCGTTTTCTGCCCGCCGTAAAACATTTCCAGCGGATACCGCTTACGAATTTTGTACATGTCGACACTGTTGCCATCAACCAGCAAGTCAGGCTGCTGCGCAGTGTTGATAAACTTGGTCTCTTCAAAATCGCTCGCAAAGAAAGCGATTTCGCGGACAAACAGACCCCAAGTCTGATTGTCGGTCTCGATGCTGGTAAACTTACCAGAGTATGCACGACTGGAAATGACCGTCCGCGCAATCATGTTAGACAGCGCCTGCAAGGTTCCTTCCATGCTGTAGTCCAGACACATCTGCCCCACCTGCACCAGAGATGCAGTGTTGACGGCGGTAATGGTCGGGGTCTGCCCGGTAACTTCTTTCACCAGCGCGTTCGCGATGGTATAGACATCGGTCGGGCGGAACACGGTCATGCCCTTCAGTTCAGGCATATTGGTGCGACTTTTAGCCATTGATGTTCACCCCCTTGGTAAAGTCGGGGGCTTCCGGTGCGGCAGCAGGCTGCACCAACCCCAAAATGATATCTTCGACACTGGTAACGGGTTTCACCTCGCCCAGCACACCAGCCTGCGGCGGGGTGCTCATTTTGCCCTGCACAAGTGCGGTCAGGTTCTGCACCTGCTGCGTCAGGGTCGTCATCGGGTCAGGGACGGCAGGCACTGCCGCCGGGGTCTGCACCTGCGGCTGCGCGGGGCTTTCGAGCTGCATCATCTGCTTCACCTGCTCGGCGGTAAAACCCATCTTGCCAAGCGTGATAATGTCATCGATTTTCATGAATAACTCCTTTCTTACTATCCATTCCAGCGCGCGGACCCGTTCCGCACGTCGATATGGGTAAACGTGCCATAGATGCCAATACCGCCGCTTGCACCGAGATACATCTCAGCAATTGCAGCGACTTGCGCGGGGGTCTTGGTGCGGACGGGGCGACGCTGCTTGTCGTAATGCCCAACCCAGATATCAGCCGCGCGTCCGTACAAATGCTGCGACTTGCTCGCGCTGTGGGGCAACGTGCGGTTATAGCTCGCCGTCCGAAATGCACTGTTGATATGGACGGCTTCACCGTCGCAGTGCCTGCGTATGTTTTCCAGCAATGCGACAAGTTTCGGGTCTACGGCTACAAAATCTTGCCCATCCTTGCACGCAAACTCGTACAGCCGGAAATGCTCAGACAGCTTAACATTGCCGTCGATGCTCAGATAATACACGTCTGCCATAGTATCACCCCCTTTCTACCGAAAAAATGTTTCATGTGGAACACATGAAACACTTTTTCGGTGCGGGGGCATGGAACAAGAGAAACCAGCCGCGCACCCTTCCGGGGTGCTCTTGTTGTGCGGCTCCCCCGCAGCCTTATAATATCACAGATATCACTTATCGTCAATATCCAAATAAGTGCGGGTCTTGAGCAGAGCGGCGATTGTTTCAAAATCGACCTGCCCTAACATACACATTGCGCGAAACTCGGGGTGATTTGTCTCAAGCAACAACGAACCCTGCGGCGTGTCTTTATAATGCTCGTGTTGTTGATGCGGCGAATTGCACACATAATAGTGCGCTGCGTCCATCTGATAAACGTACAGTCCGCAGAAGTCAAACAAGGGTTTCATGCCGTTCAGTGCCCGGGGACGAACGTTCTCAAGATTGTTATATACAAACTTGTTTTCCATTGCCATCTTATAAAAGTCACCCTTGCCTGCAAGATGCTTCATAAGCGCGGTTTGCTTGCGCTTGTTCGTCACATTGTCAGAGTGCGGCATACACACTAAAACGCCCGTGTCTGTCATGATATACTCTCGGTTCGTTCGCGTCATTTTGCTTATAATTTCAATTAACCCAAGTTCCTGCAAAACAGGGCTTGAGATATCGAACGCATTCGCAAGCAGCCATAGCCGCAACGGGGGCTTTCCTTCTAGTTCCCGGTTGCCGCAGATTGTAACATAAGCGTTCAACACGGCCTCGCCTTCCGCCTTGCGCTTTGCCGCAATACGTTCAGGAATAAACTCGTCGTATACGACATCTGAAAACGCGCTGCCGTCAAATCCTCGAACGGTCGCAATCGACGGCAACGCCATGCCAACGGCAACACGCTTATCAAGCGCCCATTTATCCTCTGCGACTTGCCGCTTAGTGCCAATGGCATAGGTGATTTTGCCCGCTTTCTGAATTCCAATATCATATCCTACTTTTTGCAGCGGGGTTAAATGGGTTTAAGTCGGGGTCAGCTGCAATGGCCTGTAACTCGTTTGCGGTACGACGCAGATAAAGAAAATACTTTTCTTCGTCCAGCATATACTTGAGTGTTCCAAACGTTTTACCGACTTGACGCTTACCTATAATAACGATACACCAAGCGCCTGTTGCAGCAAGAGCCGGAATGTTTATCCATCCCGGCTCTTCGTACAACTCAAGCGCAATATCATTTTTGCGCTTGCTCATGTTTTATACCTCGCACTCGGTCATATTCTCGTCGAATGCTTTACGGACGGCGGCTTCAACGGCCTTGCTTGCCGCGTCGTCCATGTAAACGCGGTAGTTGTCGTAATAGCTGCCGTCCTTGCCCTTGGTCGCAGACGGTGAAATGAAGGTGCCCTTCTGCCCCTCAACCAGACGCATACTGTACAGGTCGATACCATACAGACGCAAGGTGAACGTCAGACAGTTGTCGGCAACCTGCCGAATGTTGCGGACCGCCGCGTGCAGGTTGTGCAGCATATCGACCGTTACGCGGGGGTTATCGGTGGTCTTTTTCTGATAGGATGCATTGTTGCTCTTGTTGAATGCCATAATAATACTCCTTTTCTGTCTGTTGGTGTTCCACATGGAACATATTACTTTGCTGCGATGGTGCGCAGCAGTTCGATGATTGTATCCTGCTTGTTTTCGATAGCCAGCAGGTGCGAAACGACGTTGTTTCCGATTTTCTGCAACTCCTGCAACGTTGCAAGCTGGTCGGCGCTCTGGTCGCAATAGTGGTCGAAAAAGCTTGTCAGGCCTTCCAGCAGGTCATGCAGCTTATTATTGATATCCTGCATCTTCTGTACTCCCCCCTTCCGGTTCGGGGTCAGGTTCCGGCGGAATCAACGCGGGGTCGATATATACCGGCTTGCCGTCAACCATTCCCGCAAACTTGGTGTACTCATGCCGCGCCGCCCTAGTGCACAACAGGATAAGCGACGCCCATGCACAGCCCATCAGAAACACCAGCGGATAAGGAACTGCTTGCCGGTCGGCGTCGCCTTTTCAGGGTACAGCGCCGACGGCTTGTCAGGCCATACATCCGCGATATGATGGTCAAGCAAAATCAATTCGTTCTCGACCTGTGCAAGATTCCGTCCGCCCCATTCCTGCGGGTCAAACGTGGGGGCGAACGGGAACCCCTCTCTTGCGGCCTGCGTAAAAGCGCCGTGCGGAATGGGCTGCTGTGCGTCGAGACCCTTAACGGCGTTTACAAGGGTCTTTGTGTCGTCGGCGCTCTGATACACATACACCAACCCGGCGACGCTGCCGCCTATGGTTTCGTACATGGACACGACTGCGATAGTAGCGTCCATATCAAAGCACCTCGCAATCAGACGGAAGTTCCAGCCGTCCGGCCAACGCTACCGCGTCGGATGCGTCGCCCGGCTTCATGTTCAGCTCGAACAAATGCCGTTCAAAATCGTACAGGCGGCACACGTCGGGGTGCACCTCGTCCAGCCGCTTCACCAGCTCCGCGCGGGTCTTGACATCAAAAACAATGATATCAGAGATACCCATCTCGGTTTTTGCAACAGCGGTCATGTAGTAGCCTTTCAGTTTCATAATGATTTTCCTTTCTATCTGTCTGTGTTTGTTCGTGGGTTTTCCCATCACTATAATACCACAACGGGGGTGCCAATGTGTTAACAAGCCATGAACAAATTATTAACAATTTGCGAACTTATCCCATTACTTCAGCATCGTAAAGCAGACTGCGCGGGTCATTTACACGGTATTCCCGGGGCGTCATGACAACCCACGACGCGGACACAGTAGGGCGGGCAAAATCGGTGCGGGCATGGATAGGGGCGTCATGGTAAGCAAGACACTGCCCGCCCGCGTCTGCAATATATAGACCGTCGCGCAAATTATCAATACTGCCGCAAAGAGCCTGCACGCCTTGCTTTTTGCCAACGCCTGCAATAGTGCTTTCTATTATTCCGCCTGCGTCCCTGCACGCATAGCACTTGGCGTGCAGGAAACGAAACTCGGTCATGCCGTACCGGTCGGCGGGGTGCTCGTCCTCTGCAACCCCGATGCACACTGTGCTGCCATCCTTGCGCGTGACAACGCAGTCCCGGGCAACGCACTGCGCACGGACAGAATCGTTGTATGCTTCAACGGCAGGAATTTTCTCACCGACGTACTTGCAACTATCCGTGTCCCAATATATGACTTTTTCCCATCCGACGATTTTTAGCAGGTTCCACAGTTTCAGCCGAGACAAAGAAGCCGTCCACAGCCCCCACAAAAACGGGAATTTTCGCTCCTGTGCCTTTTTAACATCGTCCTCGGTCTTAGATTCCAAATTTTCCTGCCATCCATGATGCACATTTTCCATGCCGTCGTCAAGTATATTACACTGGTATTCATCCCGAATAGTTTTCTGCGCGCACGCGCCGAAAATCGTGTTAACACAGACTTTCGCAAACGCATAATCTGGACTGCCCTTCTCACTTTCCTTGACGCGAAACTTCTCGTAAATGGCTTTACGAAAAGATACAGGGAGATATTCAAGCCGAAACGTGACAGTATCGACTGCCGTTATACTATCGTAAGTATAGCCATCCGTGATGCGTTGATAGTCGTTACTATCTGCGTATACATACAAAGCTTCCGCGTTTAGCACTCTGCCGTTGTCAAGTTCCCCCAAACCTACGACGTCCGGGCATTTGCTTAGACTAATACAGGGGTCTGGACAGTCGGACTTCACGCACGGATTGATAATAACTAATTTTGCTATCCAGCCATACCCACCACTGATAAGACTTTTTATCGCCTTTTCGTCCAGTTCTTCCGGTATCGTTTCCGGCTTGCCTGCTGGAAACTTCCATAAAAGCTGTTGCGACGGATGCGCGCTTTTAAAATCGTAACTATTGCAGTCATAATACGTTTTTCCAGCCCGCCATCTGGTACCGTGTGTATCGCCGCCTGCCATACAGTTATATGCAAGCGCGGTCTGGTGTTTGTCAAGTTTGAGAGCAGATATCGCAGATTGACACTTTACATCGCCATGTATGCTCTTGCGTACCTCTTCTATGACCAATGCTGTGTTAGTGTACGGAATGGTAGCCTGATTATAGCCGCGCTCAGTTTTAAGACGTTCAATTGCTTCCCACAAACCTAATACATCATTAACACAATATGCAAGTTCTTGTTCTGTTAATACTGTATCGGGGGTGCGATATACAGTATAATCTAAATCACCAACAAGCTTCGCGTGCTTACAACCTTCTGTCGCACGCGCTAAAGATTTTTGAAATAACTTTAAACTGTCCCGAAACTCGATACCATTATCATACCTCAGATAAAGAGGCTTACGGCTCTTGGTATATAGGCTATCGGCAAGCCCCCAACGGCTTGCAAGCATCTGTGCAATATACTGGTGTTCGTACCCCAAATTATGAACATACACGACAAGGCGGCGCTTGCTGGATATATGCCATCTATCTACCAAAGTTTCCAGTACATTGCACCAATCTTCAAAATACCGGGGGACAATAACAGCGCCGCTAACGCAAGTTTGCCACGAATACGCAAACCCGTCGGCGTCCGTGTTCGTCGTTTCGATATCAAATGTACAAGTGATATCTATGTATTTCTGCTGATACTTGCTGCGACTGTGGGAACCCTTACTTGCAATTTTTGGCTTGCCGACAATACCAAGAATTTCCTGTACAGTATCGCATATTATATCACCGTTGCATTGATACATTGTTATTCTCTCCTGCGCATAAGATAATCAACAAGCTGCTTGCCCCTTGATGGATAATGTTCTTGCCGGTTCCACTCATCAATCATTTCTTGCAACACGTCTGTGTTGTTCTGCGTGATAGCCTGATATGCAACGTCCGACGAAAGCAGCCCTTCACGCACCTTAACGAAAAACTTTTCGACCCATACCGCCCATTGGTCGACACTGCCAGAAAAGCCTGCTGCCTTGGCGGTTTCGTAGCCCTTAGCACGCGCAGCTTTAACGCCCGTCGGCGTGCTGGTCTTGAGCGTCATATATTCGCGCAGCTGCGCGGCTTGGTGACGCAGCGTCATAATATCACCTTTTGGGCGCTCGTTGAACCGGGGACGCTCCTTTCCGGTAGTGCTTTGCGCGTACTTGTATGCGTGACTTTCCATCGTCAGTCCCTTTTGTTCAAGACTGCGCAAGCGCTGGTTTGCCGCCTTGGCAGCTTTTCTAACAATGCGCTGCAATTCCTCACGGCTTGCCCTGCTCAAGTCGTCCACGTCGCCTGCGTAATGCTCCCAACTTAACGGCTGATATTTTGGCAGCTTAGCGACGTTTTCCGCCTGCTTGGCGGACATTTTTGCTTTACTTTTTCCTGCCATGCTTGCACCCCCAAATCAACCAGCGGAAAACAACCACTGGAAAAACCAAAAACAAGCCAATCAGAAACGCAGCCCACAGCCACAA
>CYGL01000487.1_pt1 | contig 15509 bp, 11 predicted proteins | sample 485531 | NCBI WGS metagenome assembly CYGL01 (sample SAMEA3497897, study PRJEB9818) | human gut metagenome | reverse complement strand
GTAATGGGGAAAATACATAGAAAATTCACCAAACTTAATCATGACCCGATAGATACATCAAAAGATGAAATTAAGGGCTGTAATGGCATGACTATTTTTGTAAGGGAAAAAGTACAAACCATTTAGGTGTACTTATTTGGTTATCCAACGATGGTATAGGGGTAAAGACTGTTGTTCATGAATCTGTTCATTATGCTTGTAATGTATTTGGGTATTGTGATATTTCTATGGGATATGAAAATGGGAAGGATGAGCACTTTGCATACCTTCTAGGTTGGTGTGTTGAGTGCGTAATGGATAGTGTTGCGAAATATTTAAAAAACAATAAACATGAAAATTAATTTGTTTGTAAACGGAAATTTGGTGTGCGACCGAAGCGAAGCGAGGGAGCACAGAGGGGCTTTAGCCCGACAGAGGGGCTTTAGCCCGACAGAGGGGCTTTAGCCCGACAGAGGGGCTTTAGCCCGACAGAGGGGCTTTAGCCCGACAGAGGGGCTTTAGCCCGACAGAGGGGCTTTAGCCCGACAGAGGGGCTTTATGAGATAATAGCCTTAGATGGTAGTGATATACCAGAAGAGTTTGATTTGTCACAAGCTGTCATTATTGATGGTGATGTACGTGTGACGGGTAGTTTGACAATGGGCGGCAATATCGTCTGCGATAAATTTGTGGAGGTGTAGCCTATGGGTCATTCTAATGGTAAAATCACTGCTCCTATTAATTTGGATAGTGATGTATATCCTACTCTAGGTATCGGTGCTACTAGTAATGGCTATGATTTAGGATATGCGTGCGCAAATACGCATGGGAAAATAAATAAATGGAGTAAATATAAACCTGTGAGGCAACCATACTTAGATTATCGTCCTGATTATTGGAAAGCTAATGATGGTTTATGTGGTCTAAGTGTAGTGGGATACATGTCGCCAGGAACGCTTAATAGCGGATTTCTAAAAGACCTTTTTGATGGTGTAGACTGGGGATATAATGCTCCTACTGGTGGAGATTCAGCACCTTATCGGATATTGGATTTCAACGGATATAATCATAATGCTATAGTTCCTTTTGGAGATGACGTTCCATCAGATGTATATTTGGACACATCTAATAATCTAGAAATACAACTTGAACAGACAACAAATGCTGATGATAACATTTTGCTATCCTATTTAAGCTATCAAGGAACTCCATTTTCTGAAATGTATGCAGGGGTAGGACTTTTACAAAATACTAGATACATTTTAGTAACATCTGAAAGTATGTTTACTGATTCAGTATCTATAAGGTTATTAAATATAGGTGGTTATGTAGGTAAATGGAAAGTATCTTTTTTCTTGTCATCTAATAAAATAGGAGTAGATGATGAATTAAAACAAGGAATATACATACCTATTCCAGTAACACCAAAAACAATGACTATTCATGCAGCTGGATCTCTATACGTAATAGAAGCATTCGGTACATGGAACTCTTCTAATAACCAAATTACATACAACTTCATTATAACAAATAATAGTGGGTCATCTGTTACTATACGTGGTATAGTTCTTGTGTTAATGAGGACAAGAACAGTTCCAGAAGCTGGAGAAAGTGCTGGTTCATTACTTACAGGACTTACTGCACAGGTTCCGGCAAAAGGAACATATAGATCATCTATGTATTCCTTTAATGTTAGTAGAGATTTTTCTTATGATTATTATATTGCAGCAAGAGCCACAGGGGTAAATACCACCTATAATATGGTTGAAGATTACGCTCCATAAATTTTATCAATTCCCAATAAAATAAGCCCGAAAGTTACACGAACTTTCGGACTATTTTGTAACCTGAAAACAATATGAAACCGATACCTATGTATCCAAGACTTATCAGTATTTTTTGCCATTTTGACAATTCCTTTTCCACCTCTACTTCTACAATTTTTTCTACGGTTATTATCGAATCTTTTGTTACCACCGTTTCTTTTTCCAAAGATGGAATACTGTCTTGTAAAAAAGTTCGTCTTGTTTTTTAAACTATGAAAAAGTCTACCATCTGCCATTATTCTAGCGTCTGATATGGCTAATGATGTTTCAAGATGTGAACTGTCTTCAAACGTTACTTGTTGTGTATGCTCTACAGGAAGGGTGATTATTTTTGATTGCCATACTATTCTTTCTGTCACTGTCGTGTTGTGGTCTACTATAGTTGTATTTGTCGAAGAGGGAAGTAGCTTGCGTGAGCAAGAACACGACAGTAACAAAAAAAATAGCAATATAGAAAACGGCTTATTCATCCATCAAGTTTGTTGCTATAAGAGATATAAACTCTTCTTTCGGTATCTTCAACGGTTCAGGGGTGTTCCATTTTACTTCAATCGTTCCGTTAGTGCCGATAAGATCAATAATGTGAGTAAATCCTTCAAAAGAAAGATATTTCGGTTTCATTTCTGAATCTTCCTGTAATTTTTGCTGGTATGCCTCAGAGTATGCTTTGTTAAGTTCTTCTGTTTCCTTGTTGAAATCTTCTTCTGTTTTTCTGATTTCATCCGCTTCTTTCTTTTCCTCTTTTGTCGCGTCTTCCTTTCCATCAATTTCCTTCATGCGGTTGATATTCTGGGCACGCTCATCGTATCCTTCCTTCTTTATTTCTTTAACAAGTTGTTGCATATCATCCTCAAATGATTTTACACCCTTGTCGTAAGATACACGCATAAGCATAATCTTTGCTTTCAAATCTGATGGAAGTTCCTTATCTCCTAATGATAGAGGGATATTCAAGAGAGTTAATCTCTTTAAAAACATTTCTTGATTTGTCATATCTTCTTCTTTTAAAGCGAAATTGTTGATATTCCTTTTTGATTGATGTAGCTTTTTACATCGGTAACAAAGGAGTTGATAATGGTAATTATAGCGATCTGGGTATCCAGTTCCGGGTGATCATTGTAACTTATATTTATACCTCCTCCCTGGTTGAAATAAAAAGTAGCTAACATATTTTCCGACTCAAGAGATTTCACTTCTCCGCCATCAAATGAATTGATGTTAGTGCCATCTGATACGTTTACATTTGCTTTTACTTTATACTGTTTTTCAGCATTAGCATCATTACTGAACATGACACTAGCACTATTTACGCCTACTAGCGTTACTTTGTTTTCTTCTACAGCCATAGTTATAAAAATTAGTCAATGCAAAGATAGTATAATTAGCTTTATTTACTATTTTTAATATGTTAAAAAACACTAAAGCAATGTTCTACTAAAATTAATCGTAAACTTTACGCGCAGTTAATTCGCGTTGGGAATTGCCATTTCCCTCTACCGATTAGCGTATAAACCGCCTCGTCGGATACTTTTTTCCTTATGATATTAAGTGCAGCATTTACATCAGCATTTATTTCCCATTGGGGAGAAACAAACATTCCTCTCTTAGTGCGTTCACCTATGTATTCTCTATGCTTGCATATTTTTTCCTTATCAATAAAGCTACATTTGCTAGTATAACTTTCTTCCGTTATTATGACGTTTATTCCTTTCAATTGTGCTTTGTATCTAATCATTTCTATAAGTTGTTTGAAAGGTATTGCGACAAATTTCTGATTATTTACCTTCCCGATATTAACCTCTTGTTTCCATCCTTTATTGTAACCAATGACAATAGTATTGATGTTGTTGGAAACTGCATGATTGATTATTATCCTAGATGCTTTGTGTATATAGTCAGAAATTCGTCTGTTTCGTTTTTCTGTAGTTCGCTTAATTCGTTTTGATAAACCTGTCTTAATCCTGCTACGTAGATATGCTATTCTCTTATTGTAATACTGGTTTATTGCCTTTACTGGTTTACCATTAATAATAAATGCAATTCCTGTGTTTGTAGCACATGTGGACAGGTTGTTTATTCCCAAATCAATTCCCATGTACCGTCCGTTGTCTGGCATCATTTCCTTTTCTTGTCTGTTATATACCACTTCCATTACTATATGGTTAGCCTTTGGAACAAACCGTACCTGCTGTATATTATTTTGTTTGGTTGTAGCAGTAAAGGTGTATTGTTTTGGTAGTTTTATAATGCCTTTTTCTCTCTTTGTTGATAAGGATGTTGTGGTAAATATGGCTATAAACCTACCCTGTTTATCTAAATATTTAGGAATATGTATTTTTTCTGTGTATTTTCCCTCCTTTTTTTCCTTAGTAGCTTAAAAAATGATTTAAAGTTATGGTCAACCAACATTAGTACCTGTTGTGATACGGATGTAGGTAGTGCGCGATAATCACAATTGTTTTCACTTCTTAGCTTCTTATCCAGTTCATAGTAATTAAGGTACTTATGTTCTTCTTTCTCCATGAAGAAGTGCTGTCTAACGTGATATAATCCAGTATTATACAAGTTCTTACACTTATATAATATATCATCCAATTCTGCATAACGCTTATCGGATTTGTGGATTATGTGACGTTCTACTAGTTTCATGAAGTTAGGGCAATTATGTATATTTACCAGTATTATGTTTTGCTAGTAAAAGGAATTATAATATGTTAGACATAATATCCTCCTATTATTGACAATGCAAATATACAATATTGTAATTACAATAGAAAAAAAATACATGTTAATATATTATAAATATATTATCTTTTTGTTATTTTGATTTTTCTAGCTATCTTAGCAACTTGAAAATAGAACAAGTATAACCATTTATAATGGTGTCAATTTATTCCTTAATACCATTAATAATTATATATCATGGCTGATATTGATTTAGGAGCATTAAAATTCAAGATAGGACTAGATGATTCAGGTCTTGACAAACAGATAAAAGACATACAGAAGAAGTTACAGGACACTTTCAATCAGGAAATGTCCTTCAAACCTGTATTGACTGATATTGGTAAGATTAACAAACAATTGTCAGAAGTAGCTGAAAAAATAAAGAATGCAAATGAAAGCGCATCTAAAGTAGGAAATGGTAAATCAAATAAGAAAATGGACATGCTTGTCCAAATCGAAAATTTATCAAATAAAATAGTTGAAGCTACAAGGGAGTATGACAGATTAGAAAAGACTTACCGTAACCTTGGTAATACAGGTGGAGATAAAGGTATGTCTACAAGAAAAGCAAATCTTGAAAGTCAAAAGAAAGCAATAAACGATCTTGTATCTGAACTGAATAGACTGAAAACTGTATATTCCCTTACAGCAAATAGTGCGCCTAAATTGTCTATTACTGATGAAAGGGAGCTTAATCTTCTACGTCAGCAATATGAGATAGAGATTGCAAGGACAAAAGAAATGGATAGACAGGCTGCAAAACAAGAACAGGCAAACAGAAGAATGCAGCAAGCCAATCAGAGATATCTTCAATTTTTGTCAGGTCAGTCAGGTCTTGCACTTGGTATGCCGGAAGGAAGTGCAGAAGACTTGAATAGGAAGATAGCAGCTATACAGAAACGTCTAGAACTGTTGACTAAATTTAAGGTTGAAATCCCTTTGAATAGCAGTCAAGTAACAAAGGCTGATACTCTTATTCAAAGATTACAAGGTAGATTGGAAAAATTGCAATCGTCTTTGAAACAAACGTCAACTAATGAATTGCTTAATATCAATCCAACATCTATCAATCAGGCTAATAATCTTATTTCTGAATTGACTAACAGGCGAAATGCTCTTAATACGACTGATGCGAACTATAACCGCACCCTTACTCTTCTTAACAGAAAGATACAGGAGCATAACAAATTTGTCAGTGAAGCGACAGCCTATGGAGTGAAGATGCAGCAAACCAATCAGAAAAATGCTGCAAGCTCTAAAGAATTTACAGAAGAATTGACAAAGCAAAGCCGCATGATGCGTGAGTTCGTGAACACTTTGAAGACTTACGCAGGGTTTTACTTTTTCAGAGATATGTTCCAGGAGCTTGTTAATATTAGGGGTGAGTTTGAGTTGCAACAAGTTTCATTACGTGCTATCATACAAGATGCAAGGCGGGCTGATCAAATATTCAATCAGATTAAGGGACTTGCTGTAATATCTCCTTTCCAGTTTGGTGAACTTGTTAGTTACACTAAACAGCTTGCTGCATTCCAAATTCCTGTAAATGAACTGTATGGAACGATGAAGAGCCTTGCAGATGTTTCCGCAGGTCTTGGGGTAGACATGGGACGTATTATTCTTGCCTATGGTCAGATAAGAAGTGCAGGTGTATTAAGAGGACAGGAATTACGACAACTTACAGAAGCAGGTATTCCGGCATTGGACGCATTGAGAAAAAAACTTGAAGAAGTAAGGGGTGTAGCCCAGACAACTGATGATGTGTTCAACGCCATTTCTACCCGTCAAGTTCCTTTTGAGTATATCAAGGGAATGTTTACTACAATGACAGAGGACGGAGGTATGTTTTATAAAATGCAGGAAATACAGGCTGCTTCATTAAAAGGTATGGTCAGCAACCTTGCAGATGCATACCAGGTTATGATGAATAATATAGGTGAGGCAAATGATTCTGTTCTGAAAGGAATTGTAGGAAGCATAACTGATGCAATGACTAATTGGAGATATTTTGCAAAAGCAATAGAGGGAGTTGCTGTCGGATATGCTGCATTGAAAGCATTACAGTTGGCTAGAATAGCAATGCTTGGAAAAGAAGTTGTTGCAACAACTAATGCTCTTAAGGCAGAAAAATTACGTGAGGCATATTTACTAAAACAGGCTGCTATGTATAGGACACTTACTACAGCCGAAAAATGGAAAATAGCAACATCCTCAAAACTATCTGCCGTAGAAATAGCTGCTGCTGTAAATTCAGGGAAAATGTCTGCTGAAATGGCAAAGCGTATACTTGCAACAAACATGTTGACTCAAGCGGAACGCCACCTTCTTGTAACCGAACTTAAATTGACAGGTGCGGAAGCTGCAAGAGTATTGTCTATGACAAGAACAACGATGTGGATGAACAGAATTAAACTTGCCACTTTCGGATTGACAAATTCACTTAAAACCTTATGGCTTACAATAAAGGCTAATCCTTTAATGACTATACTTACCGTTGCCGGGCTTGTAGCGGAAGCGTTTCATGTGATGTCAGCAAGATCGGAAGAGTTTAATCAGAAGATAAAAGATAGTGCAAAATCTTTCCGAGAGTCATATAGTGACCTGCAAAAAGACCTTGATAAGATAAACTTCGATAAACTAACCCCTGAGAATATTCAGACACTTGATACGAAGCAGTTGCAGTCGTATGAGGAGACATTGAATGGCATATTATCTAAATATGGTAATATTGGGCAGTATATCATACAGAACAGCAAGAAGATAGATGATCAAAAATCGCGTGTGGAATATCTTCAAAATTCAACAGCAGAACTAGAACAAACATATAAACGTGCTGCCGAAAATGCGGATATATTGTTCAAGGCGGACAAGGCAACATCTACAGGTGTGTTTGGTGACTCATTCTCTGATTTGCTTAAAGATTATGAAGAATCAGCCGTAAAACTAACCTCATCAGGAAAGAATATAGAAGAGTTCCGTGGGCAGATAGTACAAGCATCCAAGGAGATTATAAACATGGGTAAGGGTACTAAGGAATGGAGAAACGAACTTACCGAACTTATAAATAAAGGAGCTTCGGCAGCTACTATTGTCGAGAAGATACGTTCTTTGGCTGAAACGTCAGGGGATGCGCGAACATTTGAAATATTCAAGAACAAAACCCATTTTGACAGTGAGGAATTGTTGAAGGAATATGACAAACTGAAAGTAGGTATAATGGGCGAAACTAAAGAACTTGAAAAATCATTTAATGTTTTTGCAAACAGTCTTGATAAAGAATTGAAAAAAGTATTTGTCGGTATTGATGTAAATAAATTAAATGAGGCTCAAAAGGACTTTATAAGGATTCAGTCTGAAAATTTTGCCACAACTAGCGAACTTGGGGAGAATGCTAAAAAATTGTTTAATGAATTTATTGACAAAAAATATGCTGTTGAAATAGAACTTGACGATAAAGAAGCACAGGAAGGTTTGACTGGATGGAAAAAATCTCTTGATGAAATTACAGGACATAAATGGACTATTGCGATAAAGGCTGCTGATGTAAAATCTATGGAGGATTACTTTAAAGCGGTTAAGCAAGAATATAAAGATGCTAAAAGTTCTATTGATAATTTACAGAAGACCATTGATATGTATGTCAGTCAAGGAAAGGTCAAGAAACTTGGCGATGAATATAAAATATCAGGTATTGTAAGTACAGATGAAGCCGAGCAAGTGCAACAGACGGTATATGAGATTAATGCCGCTAATGAAGCAATGTCAAAAGCTACAGGAACCGCCAAACGGTTTAATTTAGAATTAGAAAAGCAAAAAAAATCTAAAGGGCGTGATCCTCTTGCTGACTTGTGGAAAAATAGATTATCCTTGCTTGAGTCAGCTTATTCTAAATTTAAGGATTTAAGTGTCAATATAGGTAAAGAGGAAGCAAAAAAACAAATTGATGCTATATATGGTCCACAAGCATTAAAACTTGGGGTAGATATTGTCTATGATAAACAAGCTATTATTGACAACTACAATAAGGCAGCAAAGGAGTTAGAAAAACGTGTTCCTCAGGATGCTGTTAAAAATGCAAGAAAAGCATCAGAATTGTCTTCTGAAATATATGTGGATGCTGCTAAGAAAGTGATGAAAAGGATAACTGATGAATTTGATCGTTATAGGAACAAGTATGACTTCTTCCAGGATATACTTGGAATAACAGGCAATACTGATCTCGCATTAGATCTTGCAGTTCAGTTTAGTGGTGATACATCTACTATGGCTGAAAGTTTTGCAGCAGGTATATACAACAATCTGCAATCCGCATTGGCAGGAATGAATCTTGATCTTGGCGTTTCTGTCGTGCCCGATACATCTTCATTCACCTCAATGAACCAGTACATCAATCAGGTACAGGAGGCTATTAAGGGGAATAAGAATATAGGTGAAGATCAGAAACAAGTTATCCAAGGTATGATTGACGCATGGAAGGGCTATTTCGGTGAGATGGCTAGACAGTATGCTAATGATTTGGCTGAATATGGGGATTATTATACTCAGGTGGATATTATCAGAGAAAAGTACCGTAAAAAGATTGCAACCGCAGAAGGAATGGGTAATACATCCTTATCTTCCGCATTGCAGAAAAGCGAAGAGATGGATTTGTTTAAGTTGACTACCGGCTATCAAAACTTCTTCGGTGCGGTGGAAGCTATGTCTATGGAAGCTGCAAGAAATGTAGCTGCAAAAGTAAAAGAAATGCTTAGCCAGGCCTTTAATTCTGGTAGTATAAGTGCTAAAGAGTATGTGAAAGAGCTAAAACGAGTTGATGATCAGATTGAGAAGTTATTTAAAAATAACAAATCTGATTTACAGACATATATGGAGGGAGGGCTGAGCGGACTTTTTGATAAACAGTATTCAGAAGGACAGGCTATGATATCAAAGGGTACTACTGATAGCGAAAAGGCTTTATCTGACATGAGAAATGCGGCTCAAGCATATAAAGACGCAATGGAAAAAGGTAATGCTAGTGCCGCTCAAGCTGCTCAAAGTGCTTCACAGGAAGCTCAATCACGTTACTCTTCTGCGCAAGATATGATAAAACAAGGGAACTCTATGAGTAATTTTGCCCAAAATGCTCAAGCTACCGTGAATATGATTGATTGGATTGTGACAGGAATATATAATACGATTCGAGCAATGCAGCAAGTGATATCATCTGTTTCTAACTTGATGGATTCTATGGGTAAAGATACAGAAAGTGGGTTTATGCGTGAAATGAATCAGTTTTCAGAAGCTATGGGCGTTATGAATGAAGGCGTGAAAAAATCATGGGATTCATTTAAAAGTGGTGATTTTGCAGGTGCTATAGGATCAGCTATATCAATGCCACTTGACGTTATCGCAACGTTTAACAGGCAACATGACAAAAGATTACAAAAGCATATTGAAGATTTGGAATTTGAATCAAAGAAGTTGACAAACATATACAATATGCTTGAAAAGGAATTTGATCATCTTATTGATCCTGAGAGGCTGGATGAAGTCACATCTCAACAAGTATCAAATTTAAAAGAACAATTGCAAATCCAGAAAGATATTTTATCTGCCGAAGAAGACAAGAAAAAATCAGACAGGGAAAAAGTTGAAGAATATAAACAGTCTATAAAGGAAATAGAGTATCAAATAAGATATTTTACAGAAGAATTAGCCAAGGATTTGTATAGTATTGACTTGAAAAGCTGGGCTAGTCAGTTTGGAGATGCCTTAGTTGACGCATGGCTTAACGGAGAAGATGCAGCGAAAGCGTATAAAGACACCGTGGCTGATGTAATGAGGGATGTAGTTAAAAGCTGGATTCAAGCAACAATATATAGAAAAAGCCTTAAAACAGGTAGAAACTACACTGTTTGGTACAGATGGGAAAGGAGGCATGTTTGCTGACAATAAACTTGACGAAGAAGAAGTTAAAAACCTAGGTATTATTTTAGGTTCGTTAGAATCATCATTTGCGGAAGCGAGTGGCGTTGTTAACGAAATAAATAATGCGTTGGGAGGGATGCTTACTGAAACAAAAGAAAATACAGAAGGCTTATCTAACGCTATTGCTGGGGTAGATGAAAATACATTTAATCAGGCACTAGGATATATTAATGGAATGAGATATGAGATGATTGTACAAAGCGATTTATTACGTCAGCTTGTATCATTGAATGGTGGTTCGGCAGGAACAGGAGGTGTTAATATAACAGCTATACAACAAGCACAATTGAGTATATTAACGCAACAACTTGCTGCTACTATGGCAATAAAGGCAGCATTGTTAAGTGTAGTTTCTATCGCTCCAAGGTCAGGAGGAAATGCGATAAAAGTTATTGTAGACTAAAAAATACGCCCTATTAACTTCACAGTTGATAGGGCGTTTATTATGAACAAAAAAACAAAAATTTGAAATACAAGAACAAGAGGTGCTTGGCGGAATCGAACCGCCGTTATCAGTTTTGCAGACTGTTGACTAAACCGCTCATCCAAAGCACCAATTTTTATGCAAACATACTAAATTAATTTTAAAGTTCGATGTTTGGTAAAACTATTTTTGCTATTTTTGCAATAATTAAAAGTACAATGATGGCTATAGCTAAATATTTTATCAAGAAAGGAAGTGATGCAGCAAAAGATTTATATGCTACATACAAGCTGTATATACTTGAAAGCAAGGGCTTATGGGACTTGCCTACAAAGAAAGAAGCGTATGTCGAAAATTGGTATGACAAGAACGGACAAAAGGTATATGAGCCTGTCACGCCCGTATATCAGCCTACAGAAGGAAGTATTAAATTTGCCGCTATGGGCGATGTTAATACAGTAAAGACAAATATACGCTCATTTTATTCATATATAACCAATGTCATACCTGAATCTGTTGGTATGCCATATGGAACATCATCCTTTTCTATTTGGAATGAAATATGGGGAGAATCGGCAAAACAAGTGATAAGATGTACGGGTTTTGAAACAGGAGCTAAATTAAGCTATCAAGATGTTCAGGATATACAAAATCCAGATAAACTTGTGTCTGCTTATACATTTTCATTAAAATTCAGTATTGATCAACCAACGATTTAAAGTCCAATGATTTTACAGATTAAAAGAGGAAATAAGGTTATTGCGGAGAGTGCTGATTTCTCATTCAGTTCGTCTTTGCAGGAAGTAAGGAAATTGACATGTGAGGTCGTTTCCGTTATTCCGATACAGTTCAAGGCATATAATTCCAAGAGCGAATCGGAATATGATACAGTTGTATATAACGGTAATACATTCATCCTGTATCAAGCTCCATCGGGAGATAATCTTAATGAGGCTGGTAAATATAAATATTCTCTCTTGTTTTACGGAAAGGAAGTTTTACTGCAAAATGTTGCATTTCTTGATATAGTAAGTGGAACGGGTGGAGAGATAAATCAGACAAGATATACTCATGGAGGTTTGTTCCAGTTCTGGGGTGATGCAAAGCAGCTTGCCGCACGTATCGAAGCAAATATAGAATCTTACAATTCATCTCTTGGGGCAGGGTATACAGGCATTGGTACATGGACGTTGAATGTTGATGCAGAAGGTGATTTGACCGAAGATATGATTGACATATCTGATGGAACGAACTTATTTGACGGGTTGAAAAACTTTTATGATAAATTTTATCTGAACTACTATTTCTCTACTACCGCAAATGGTGGGGTCATAACTATAACAGATAAGGCTAGACCGTCTATAGACTGGACATTCAAACAAGGTGATGGCGATGGTGCTGTAAAGGTTTCCTCTTCCGTAGATACAAGCACACCTGTCATAACCCGTATCATTCCACAAGGAGGAAGCAGAAATGTTCCTCCTGACTACAAAAAAGACGCTAAACCTGTTGATGAATCACGTTATTGTCCATATATATTGCTCCCTAATGATTCTTCCGGGAATATAAGATACTATTTGGATAGCGAATATGGGTTGAAAAACTATGGTGTCAGAGGGAAAACCGTATCAAATACATTCAGTGGAGTATACCCGTCTATAAGAAGAAAGAAACTTGAGGACCTATATCCATCAGGATTACCAGAATGGGATACATATACATCCGCAGGAGAACCCGATCCACAATCCGGAAAGGTTGCTGGGAAAGGTGTGAGTGCATCTACACGAATAGACAAGATTATCGGATCTACTCCAATAAAGAGTGATGATAGTGATAGCTTCTTCATCTATATGACTTCTCCTGGATTCAACCTTGGATACAAAGTATATGAGGATGGAGATTCTTCCGATAAGATAAACGACAATGTGAATCCCCAATACAAACCTCATGCGATGTTTGACAAGTACAAGGATTCTGAACGTTTTGACATATATGGCACAAGAGTGTACTATGACCAGCCTGTAAAAGTCACTGCTACATTCTCAGGAAAGATGCTTTTCAGTATATTGCCTGTAGGAAGTGACGCTGTAGGGAAAAAGGTGAAGATTAACCTACGTATGGTTATAAACCGTTTATTGGGACAGGCTTCTCCTGTAAAAGAGGTTGTTATTGGAGAAGAGGGAGCTACCGATATGCTTGAAATATCTTTTGATAAGACGGTCCTTACAGGATATATTGAAAAAGGTCAGAATACGACAGTTTCTATCGGTGTTGAGTTTACGTTTGATTCCGATGTCCCTGCTGGAAGCTGTAAGATTGGTTTCAGTGAGGAAATGACCTGTAATATACATTTTGGAAATCAAGATGGTTCACAAGACAGATTTTATTTTAAATATGCTTCTGTAACGGATGCTGTATTCAGTATGCGCACAGGTACTTATACTGGTACGGAATTTAAGATAAACAAAAACGGGATAATCCCTCTTTATGGAGAAGTAAGCAGTGAGAATGGAGAGACAGAAGAAGACGTTGCTATGTTCAATAAGGGAGCACGATATAAGATATCATGTTACAGGACAGACAGTGATAACGCCAAACTTCCGCTCTATACAGACGGTTCATCTCCTGCCATTTCTGAGGGAACTGAATTTGTAATTCTTAATATTGTCATGCCCAAATCTTATGAGACAATGGCTGAGAATACTCTTGAGAAAGTATCTCGTGATTATTTGTCAAGATATGACCATGAAAACAGAACTGTTTCTTTGGATATATCAAGCGGATTTGTTGCCGAACACCCAAATCTGTTCATAAACTTCATAGAAGGAAACATGCTAAAGGTTAGGGATGATGGAATAGGAGTGTTTGATTTTTCCGATAATGGACAGATTGTGGATATGCAGTTGCAGATACAATCGTTGGAAATAAAATATTCCAAAGATAATCTGTTCCCGTCATATTCATGCACTATAGCAAGAAGAAAAATATTGTCGTTTTACGAGCGTCTTGCACAAGAAAATCAGACCGTTTCAACGCAGAATACGACAAATGTAACATTAGGAGGAAGCGGTACGGGAAGTGGAACAAACATTTTCTCAGAGCAGCTTCTTAATGACCTTATAGCATCATTCCAAAAATTTAATGGATGGTTTGAATGGGATGAAGAAAAACAGGCTTTACGATGCAAGTCCGCGTTATATACAAACCAATGGATCTCAGCGTTGGGAGCACAATCTGGTGGAGGAAGTTCAGGCGGAGGAGGAATAATACAATCAGTATATGGATTCGCTGATTTAGGCAAGTACATTCACAATGATACACTTACTGACACATTCAACGCATATACCATCAACGAGATATGGAAGCTAGCCAAGGAAGGCGGAATGAATGCGGACAAACTGTGGCAGGAGTTGGGAAAGGACGATGCAACAAAGAAAATCCACATCTCCCATCTCCCTGACAATAAATATGTAACGATTGATACGGAACAGACAGTTACAGCAAATAAGAATATTTACCGGTTCAATTGTCTACAGCAAATATCGTTCCAAAGTGTAAATAACGCATCTACACTCGGACTTGATACGAAAAGAATGGGAAAATATATATTCCGTATCAGCTAATATTAGTGGAACAATAACATCCAATAATGTAAAAACAAACTCATTACAGGTAGGAGATATAAAAATTGTATATGATTCCACAAATAAGGCTGTCACATTTGAACATATTGATGGGAGTACGACAATAGGATTGTATACTAAGGGATGGATATCAGCACTAGGCGTATCCCCTGGAGGAAGTGGCGGTGGAAGCGGATTAATAAATAATGTATATGGCTATTCTAGTTTAGGCACTACCTTTTCCGATACCGACCTGAATAATACGTTTAATGCGTATACGATAAATGAGATTTGGAAAATGGCGAAAGAGGGTGGTGGAATAAAAAACATTACCCCATCAGGAAGTGGTAACGCTGTTACAGATATGTCTCTTAGTTCAGATGGTAAAACTATTACAGTAGTATTTGGCGAAGTGTTTGCGAAACAACAGGATTTGGGAACATTGAACAATACTGTAACGCAACTTAGCAATAAACTGAATGATTTCCTTGAAGGAAGCGATACAGATAATATCATCAATAAATGGAAAGAACTTGAGGCTTTTTTAGAAGGACTTACAGAAAGTGATAACTTTAGCCGATCTTCTTGCGTTAAAAGCGGATAAGACTATAACAATAAGTGCAGGAGCAGGACTTACAGGTGGCGGAAATTTATCTGCAAATCGCACAATATCACTAGCTACATCAGGAGTGAAAGCTGGTACATATACAAAGGTTACTGTTGATACGTATGGACGTGTAACAGTTGGTGATAATCCTACCACATTGGCAGGATACGGTATTACCGATGCCGTCACTTTGACTACTGCACAGACTATTTCGGGGAGAAAGACGTTTAGTCAGAATATAGTATTCAATAATAACGGTGGTATAACATACACCGATGACAAATGTAGTATTAAGAAATTCAGACGGTCATACAATATTAGCTAGTTTCGGAGATGGAAGTATAAACCTAAGA
>CYGL01000486.1_pt1 | contig 15523 bp, 24 predicted proteins | sample 485531 | NCBI WGS metagenome assembly CYGL01 (sample SAMEA3497897, study PRJEB9818) | human gut metagenome | reverse complement strand
TGCGGATGATGGTGACTTTGTATGTGTGTTTCAGGATTGCCATTGTGGTTCCTCCGGTATGTCTCGATCCAGAACTTGTGCGAGGAACTTGTTGAGTGCCTGCACGTCCCGCCAATCGATTTCATGTTCTCCGGAGTCGGCGAAGCGGATTTTGAATTGTCCTGCTGGCGCGACTCCCATCATGAGCGTGGCGTAACCTTTGGTTTCGATTTCGATGGACTGTTTGACGCTTATTCCGTCCATCCTTTGTCGGCTCCGTCCGCGTGGTCCCAGTCGCAGGAGATGCCGGCGTTGCTGTTGTGTGCGATGCAGGTCACGCGGCGGCTGTCCGGCATCGTGATCGTGCAGGTTTCCCACTGGGTGTTGTAGGTGGAGCATTCGCTCTGGGTCACCGCTTCGGTGTGTTTATCAGCCGAAGAGTCGATGGGAGTGCCCTCGCATCCGGCGAGCGCGATGATGCCGAGGATGGTGCAGATAAGCGTGCTGATTCTTGTGGTTTGTTTCATGATTCTTTTCCTTGTGTCGTTACCGTGGCTGGGCGGAATGGGGCGAACATGCTGATGCTGCCGGATTTGATGGAGTGCTTGGCTATCTCCAAGTCCCCCATGCTCCAGTCGCCGTCCTCGCGGATGCATACCGCCGTGTCGCTGGAGATCCACCAGAGATTGTCCGTGTTGTCGTACCAGAGTCCGTCATGGTCCGGCAGCTGCGTCGTACAGTCGTGCGCTTCGGGGCCTTCTTCGTCGGCGTCTCCGAGGAATGCCTTGGGCGTGAATGTCAGACTGATCTGGCAGTTGGCGGCGAGCGCCGTTTTGATGAGGCTGATGATGCCGTCGTTGTTCATGGTTTCTGTCCTTTCTGTGGTTATCGGTGGTCTTGTGTGACGGTGAGTGTTCGGATGTGTGGTTGGAGGATTGCCATGCCGTGTTTGGGGTTGAGGGACAGGATGCGCAGTTGTCCGAGGCAGAGGTCTCGGTCGTGGAGCACGAACCTGGTGAGCTGGTATTCGGGGGTGAATGGCGGGATGGCTTTGAGGTATCCGTCGATGATCGTGCCGTCCACGGTGGTGATGATGCACCGGTGGCCGTCGAGCTCTTCGGGTGTGGCTGTCCGCCAGTCGATGGTGGCTTGCACGCTGCCCATCACGCGGCCTCGTCCAGTTCGCCCCGGTCGATGGCCTGGCACAGGAGTTCCACGATGCGGGCCGCGTCGGTGCCCTGGGCGAGCAGTCGGGTGACGTGTGGCAGCCAGCGCAGGCGCTCGCCGTCGTCGGGTTGGCGGTTTTTGAGCGGTGTGCTGGTGTCGAGGATTTTGCGGGCTCGGCGTTCGAGTTCCGTGGCTTGGCCGCTGGCTGTGGTCGTGGTTTCGGTTGGGGTGCCGATGTTGAGTTCGCGGCCGCGTTTGAGCCAGTTGCGGTAGGCGGCGGCGAGGTCGTATGGGATTTTCCCGTTGGCGAGGCAGGCGTCCTTGAACTTTCCGAGTTCCCAGTCTGGGTCGAGCCCGTAGCTGGCGGCGAGCGCGGTGAGGTCCGGTGTCGGCCGGTAGAGGGCGAGCGCCTGTTTGCGGGAGTCGAACGTTTGTTCGATGGTGATTTTTGTTTTTTGCGTGCGCGTACTCTCTCTTGGTGGTTCTAATGATGGTTCTTTAAGAGATTGGGTGTCATGGGTGACACCCCGTGAAGTCATGGGTGACACCCCGTGATAGTCACCGGTGACACCCCGTGAGGTCATGGGTGACACCCCGTGGTCGGATTGCGGGGTGTCATGGGTGCTACCCCGTGAATCTGACGGGGTGTCACTGGTGCTACCCCGTTTTTTCGTGGTTTGCTTGTTTTTACGGTTTTTGTATTCGACGTGGTTGTGTCCGTCGAGGGTGATGTGGTAGACGTAGGGGCTTCGGTCTGCGCGGTAGCGAGTGCCGTAGTCTTCGTCTCGGGTGATGAGCCCGTGGTCTTCGAGGTAGCGCAGGGCTCGTTGCACGGTGCTTGCGCTGGCCTCGCCTTCGGCCATGAGCCGGTCGATGCTTGGCCATGCGCGGTTGTTCTCGTCCGCGTAGTCGCACAGGATCAGCAGGAAGAGTTTGGCGGAGCGGTCGCCGACCTTGATTCTTTTCGCCCGCCCGTATAGCAGTGAGCTCATGATGTCACCTCTTGAGTAGTTTGAGGGCGGTTTGGTGGCCGGTGTCGGTCAGGCTCCAGTTGCCCTCGATGTCGGGTTGTATGAATCCGCGTTCCTCCAGGCTGGCGAAGGTGCGCGAATTGTTTTCGTATGCGGGGTAGGCGTTGCGGTTGAGCATGGCGATCAGTGTTTCGGTCATGGTCGGCGAGAGTCGTTGGCGTCTCATGGCATGTCCTCCACTCGGGTCCACAGTCGTCGGCTGGCCGATGACACCGCCTTGCGGGTTTCACGCAATCGGGCGAGCGTGATGGTCAGGTCTTCGAGCACGTCTTCGGGCGCGCCTTGGTCGCGCAACCGGCCCGCGCTGGTGGCCAGCTGGTCGATCAGCATTCCCATGGCGTCGAGTTCGCCGCACGCGGCCGCCCATTTGCAGCGTTGGCGTGCCGTCTGGCGTCTACTCGGCATCGTTATCGTCGTCATGGTCGTCTCCTTCCTTCGTGACCTCGATGAGACTGCCGGCGAGCGCCTGTGTTTCCGCGTCGCTGGGCTTGTATCCGAGCGTTTCGAGGGCTTGGTAGTAGTCGTTGATGTGTTGCAGGCTGTCCAGCTGGTTTTTGTTGGTCCATGCTCCGGGGTTGATGTCGGCTTCGCGGCGTGCGAGCAGGATGAGGATGAGTTGGAGTTGGCGTGTGTTGCCTGTGCGGGCTCGGCGGCGTAGTTCGTCGAGGTTTTTGTCTGTGGTTATGTGCCAGATGCCGTTGTCGGGGTCTTTTTCGGTGATGGGCAGTGGCGTGGTCATGCGGTTGTAGGCGGCGATGGTCTTGTCTGACCAGTTGATGTCGCCGGAGCCTGCGGAGAACCGGTATTCGTCGTTGCCGAGGATTTCGCCGTCTACCAGGTGCAGGAGGGCCTGTTGCATCATGGGTTTCTTCCATGTGTTCTGGGTTTTATGGATCCATTCGGCGCGCAGTGCTTGGCTGGCGTCGTGCAGTTCCCGTGCCTTCTTCGTCTGTTCGCGCGCGTAGGCTCGGCGTTGTTTTTCGGCTTGTTTCGCCCGGTTGGCGTTGTCGATCTGGTCTTGGGGGATGCGCTCGTAGACGATGGCCCTGTGGTCGGTTTCGTCAAGGCCGATGATGGCGTCGATGTTCGGCTTGCTGCCGATGAGCTTCTGCCATTGTTTTTCGAAGCTGGTGTTTTGGATGTTGGTGATGCAGGTTGAGTATTGGTAGCCTTCCGGCGCGTCATTCCACCAGTTCGAGGGTGCTTGGCAGGTTTTGAGTCCGGCGCGGTGCAGGTAGTCGAGCGCCTTGTTCATCCACGCGGTTCCCTTGCGTTCCTCGCGGGCTTTGCGTACCGTCCAGCCCCAGTTGTTGGTCCCGGCTTGGCGTGCGAGTTCCTGCTGGGCGGTTTCGTCTCCTTGGAATTCGGCGAGTACGTCCAGGTCGGATAGTGACAGTTGGTTGAAGTCCTTGGCGAGGGCTCGGGTGAGGCGTGGGATGCCTGCGATTTTGAGGCGGCGGCGCACGAAGTCGGTGCTGCGGCCGGTCTTTTCGGCCATGTCCTCGATGCTGCTGCCCAGGTCGAGCAGTCCCTGGTAGGCGTCGGCTTCCTCGATGGGCGTCAGGTCGTGGCGTTGCGTGTTCTCGATGACCATGAGCTCGCGCTCGGCTTTGGGCGTGAGCTCCATGATCCGGCATGGCACCTGTGCGAGTCCGGCCTGTTGGGAGGCGGCGAGTCTCCTGTGGCCGATTACCACCCTGTAATCGGTTGAATCGGTGATGGGGGTGACGACGAGCTCCTGCTGGATGCCGTGCGCGCGGATGCTGTCGGCGAGCGCGGTGATGTCTCCGATGTCCTTGCGGGGGTTGTTGGGGTTCGGCTTGAGTCGGGTGGTGTCGATGAGGGTGATGGTGGGGGTCATTTCGTGCGGGTCACGCTCCTTGGTTGATGGCTTCGGCGAGTGCTTGGGCGGTTTGTCGGATGCCGGGGTTTGGGGTGATGGTGGTGAGGTGGAGTGCGAGGTCGGCGACGAGTTGGGGGTATTCGTCGGTGTGGGCGAGGATGGTTATTCTGCTGTCGCCGTTTTCGATGTGGGTGGTGTTCCAGTCGGCGTCGGTCAGGGTGATGCCGGTGGTGTGTCCTGTGGTGTTGATGATGGTGCTCATTGGTTCTCGCGGTTCTCGTAGTTTTGTGGTTCCTGGTTGATGGTGTGGGGGCGGCGTTTGCGGCGGGCTTTCTGTCGTTGGTGTTCGATGGTTTGGCGGCGGTGCTTGTGTTTGCTCACTTGGTGGTGTCCTTTCGGTCGTGGGGGTGTTGGCGGAGTGTGTCGGCGAGGCGTTGGCTTCGGCGTTGCAGGTTGTCGTGGATGGTTCGCCCGGCTGGGGTTGCGGGTTGCCAGTCGGGCAGTTCCGGCGTGCTGATGGGTCGGATGGTCAGGTAGACGCCTTCGGGGTGGGTTTCGTCGGCGTAGCGTTTGCTGATCTGCCAGTGGATGATGCGGCTGTCGTTGGTGATTACTCCTTCGCGGTTTTGGCCGGGGTATCGGCTGTTGGTGGTTTGGAGCGCGTCGCCGATGGCGCGTTGGAGTTTGTCGAGGTCGCCTCCGCCTGAGGTTTTCGCGGTCTGCCATGCGGGCAGGTCGTGGAGCTTGTCGGTTCGGGGCACTCGGATTTCGCCGGTGATGGAGATTGGGCAGTCGTAGGGTTTGAGTCCGCTGGCGGTCATCATGCTGACGGCCGTGCCGCGGATCGCGGCTTCCCAGGATTGCAGTCTTGCGTCGACGCTGACCGCTTTGCCGTGTTTGGTGCGCCATGGTTGGACACTGCCCTTGGTGATGGGCATACCCTGCACGATGATGTCGAGCGGCTGGCCGTTGTTGTCGTTGCCGTTCATCGTCCGGCTCCCCGATATTGTGCGATGACGACATAGCAGTCCTTGTGGCGGCGGTCGGGCGCGATTTCCACCCGGTATGCACCTTGGGGCTCGAAGCCCTTGAATTTCGCGTTACGTAGGCGGCGGCGCAGTTCGAGGGCGCGGCGACGGCTTTTGCCTTCGGCGACGATGGCCGGACGGTCGGGGAAGCGGCGCAATGCCTGCGCGGTCCGCTTCCATTTGCTGGCGGTTCGTGCAGGGGTGGTCACGATGTCGTCGGGCCAACGTTCGATGAACCGGACGCTGCGCAGCAGTTCCAGATCGGTGTCGGATGCGGTGGCGTCGCCTGTTTGGGGTGTTTCGAGCTTGCTGATCTCCGTTTCCACGGACTGCGCCGGGCCCAGTCTGAGATGCTTGAAATACTGTTCGCCTGTGATTGGCTCGGCGCTGGTCTCGGTTTGTGTGGTTTTCGTTTCTTCGGCTGTTTGGGGTGCCGGCGTCTCGGTGGCCTGTTCGGGCAGTGGCGATGGCGCCGTCTGGGGTTCGAGGCCGGGACGGTTGATGCCGTGTTTGCGGCAGTATCGGCCGACCGCTATCTTTTCGTTGGATTCCAGCGCGTCCCAGCCCTGGTCGATGGCGATGTTGTAGAGCTGTTTGACTTCCTCGGTCGTGTATTTCGTGGTCATGATGCTCCTTGGTTGGTCCATGGGTCATTTGCTGTGGATGGAGGTTCGTAGTAGCCGTCCTGCGGTGGTTGCGGTTGCGCGTGCCGGTCTCGTTGGATGCGGGTGATGGCGGTGGTGGCGCGTTGCAGGCTGGGGCCGATGTCCTCGATGACCCAGCGTGTGGACCAGCCGGTGCCGCCGTCGCGTTTCTCGAACCGGTTGGTCTGGGGTCGTACCGTTGCCAGTACCTGGTCGCCCTTACGGAGCGATGTCACGATGTGTTCGGCGAGTTCACGCCATGCCTCGCACTGCCAGCTGGTGGGCGTGACATCGACCGGATTGCCGGCCGTGTCCTTCTCCCAGCCGCTGGATAGGATGCGCAGATTCACGACGGGTATCCCGTTGCCCGTGGTCCGGTATTCCGGGTCAGCGGCCAATCGGCCCCTGATGATCGAGATGCTTGGGTCTTTGGCCAAATCAGTCTCCCTTCGGTTCTTCCTGGTCTTCTTGGTCTTGGTCTTCCTGGTATGTGGTGGACGGCAGCAGCACGCCGACGGTGAAGCAGTACATGCCGCCGAGCATCGGCGCTCCCTTGCCCTCATGGGCCCCGGCCAGTAACAGAGCCAGACCGGCGAGCGCGAGAATCGCTGCGGTGGCGCGAATGATGTGCTCGCACGATGCCTATTCCTCGAATTGGGCGATGAATTCCTCCATCGCCTTGCGGGTGACGCGCCGCCAGCTTCTGGTTCCCCGTCGGCTTGGCGGACGGAATGTGGTGAGAGTGCCGTTGTTCGCGGCTATGAGGAGTGCGTGATAGTCGATGTTCCACACCTTCGCGGCCGAGTTCAGCGTCCAGGATTCACGCTCGTTGAGCGGTGTCTGGTTGACGAGGATCCTCACGCCGTATTGGTCGGCGAGCGCCTTGCGGGCCTGTTTCGTGGTTTCGGCGCGCACGCCCTGCTCGTTGAGCCTGGTCAGGAGGGCCACGTGTTCGAGGATCTTGGTTTCGCTCATTGCTGGTCCTCTCTTTCGGTGAGGTATGGTTCGAGTTTTTCTATTGCCCACGGGAGGGCGAGCAGTACGCCGCTGGCGACGTAGATGATTAGGGCGATGGTGTTGCCGATCGGGTGGGAGCAGCCTTCGTGGGTGAGCAGCCATGCGAGGGAGAGCAGCATGACGATGGCGAGCGTGATGGTTTCACCGTTATGCTTTTTCTTCGGGGTTCGCATCGATGCTCACCCCCTTGGGCAGATAGTCGGCGAGTGTGATGGATGGCAGGAATCCTGCGTCCGTTTTGGCGTCCATCAGGAGCGCTTTGCCGATCTGGTCGGCGATGGCGCTGCCCATGCTTCGGCCGAAGACAGGTATGCCTTCGGCCAGTTGAAGGTCTAGAAGGTTGCTGTCCTGTTCGCCTGCGCTGTCGAGGGTGGCGCGTGCGATCGGCGCTGTCCTGCCACCAATGCTTACGGTGAAGTCGAAGATGATAGGTTGGCCACTCATCACGCCGCCTCCTTGGATGCTGTCACCGTAGAATCGTGCCTATGGGTGGTCTGGTTTCCTTCTTGCAGTGGGTTTGGTCGGGTATCGGTGGTTTGGGTGGATTTGTCGGTCTGCTTGGCGGCGGTTGCGGCGTCTTCGCCTTGTTCCAGACGGGTAAGTCGAATCTGCTCGCGAAGAAGGCGAACCGCATTGCGCAGGAAGCCAACAGGATCGCCGCTGATGCGAAGGGGGTCGCCGAGGAGGCCAACCGTCTTGCCGGTAAGGCGAACGAGATAAGCGCAGACGCGAATGCGATCAGCCAGAGGGCGTTGAGCGTTACTGCGGATCAGACGGTCTACAAATGGCGGGTTGAATTCGATGGCGAATCGTCGACCGTCTTCCTGCTCAACGACTGCCCCCATGAAGCATCTGACGTTCATGTGTTCGTCCGCCACGAGGACCAGACCCTCATGGACAGGCTCATCGATAAAGTACTTGCGTTCGGCGAGATACCGCTCAAGGACGAGTTGTTCACGCAGAAGGTAATCGAAGATCAGCGTTCCATCGACAGGCTCAACTCCAGTGCCGGGTTCGTTTACATCGGGGTCGGCGGGTATGACGTCACCGTCCATGTCGCCTACACCACGGAACTCGGGAGCAGACGCAGCGATGAGATCAAGCATCGCCTGACCAATGGCCAACGCCATTGAATCCTTGTCGTTCATCACGCCACTCCTCCCAATGAGAGCAGGAAATTGAATATGAGGAACGTGACCACGACCATCACGATGACGAACACGACGGGGTGATCATCCACGAGACGCGTGAGCAGAAGGAAGACAGCTATCAATACGGCAACGATTGTCAAGGCCACAATGAACACGGATGCCGTGAACGGCAGTGTTTCAATATACTTCTCGACCATCATGCCTCCTTATGGTTTGGGGTATCCCTTCGCCGGGCTAGATTGGAAAGCGCCAACCAAGCAACCAACCCAACGAAGGGAAGAATGAAATGAATATTGATCCGACGATGTTTGACCAGGAATCGATTAACCAGATACTCACGAATCTTGGTGACGATGCCGAGAAAGGCACGAAAATCCTTGTCTTTCTTGAGAAACTCAAGAACCTTCTCAATGGCATCGGCAAGAAGCACGGACAGGTTGGAGAACCGTCTTCCGAGACCGAGAAGGAATCCATTGATGCGGCAACGCCTGATGTCGATAGACATGCCGGTGAGCCTGACGCCGGTTCTAGCCAGAGAGACGACCGGTCGGACGAGGAAAGTATGGGAGAACTTGCCGAAACCGTTCGGATCCAGCAGGAGGTGCTCGTAGAAACGGTCGAGCTCATCGAACAAATCGCGAACCGCCAGCAGTCGCTCACGCGCAACCTTCAAGCCGCCATCGACATGTTCGATCGGCAGGCTGCTTTCAACAAGCAGATTATGGACACGTTCGCCCAGCAGACCGATATCAACAAGAGACTCACCGAGCTTCACACCAGCAGATGACTTATTGGCCGGTTTCTTCAAAGAGGATGCCGGCCACATCACGCCACCAGCTCCTGCGAGCGCGGAACTACCTGCTCCTCCACAATGGTTGCCTCACCCGGCGTAAAACCGAATGCCTCGAACAGACCGACCAGAACGTTAGGTGACGGATTACGCAACCGCTCCGCAGTTTGTAACTCTTCCAGCGACACGTGTAGAGCACCCGCAAAAGCCTCTTCGGATTTAAGACCACTCATTTTTCGCACACGGTCCAAAAATCCTTCGCGCAACACGAAAACCTTAGCCATGTCATACCTCGTTTCATTTCGGTATTGCGGTTTCATCTTGGTATCAGATTAAAGCCGCTTCCCCCTTTTGTCAAACCGAAATGGAATTGAAATTTTGACATGGAATCAATTTGGTTCCATAATGGAATCATGGATAAATACAAGTGGTACGAACGCCTTGTCGGTAAAGACACAATCAAGGACGTGGCGCGGAAGGCGGGTATATCCGCCACTACAGCATGGAGGCAATATGCCGACGGTGCACTTAATTTTTCCGCCGAGAATGTCATCCTCATTGCTCGCGCCTATGGAACCAGCCCAGTCAAGGCATTGGTGACCTTTGGCTATCTGATGGCGCCCGAAGGCACTCTCGAAATCGGTATCGACGAAGCCCTACAGAAAGCGAGCTGGCCTCAGATCATGCATGAGATGGCGCGCAGGATTGAAGCCGACCCAGATAACCCCACCTGGTCAAGTCCCATGGTCACCGAATAATGAGCAATTTCATTGCATAATGCAATGTATGAGTATCAACGATTGGTTCGAGAAGATAACTGGCGGTGAGAGCTATAACGCCGTCGCTAAAAAAAAGACTGGGGTGCAGGCATCATCCATATGGCGCCAACTCCCCGATCGACTCTCAGAAAAAAAATGCCGTCGCCATTGCGCGCGCATACGGCAGACCCGCCATTGAGCCCCTAATCATCATGGGGTTGCTCACAGATGACGACATCAAGGCAATCAAAAGCCAGGACGCATTAAGAGATGCGTCAGACGATGAACTCATGGCGGAACTAGGCCGCAGAATCAAAGCCAGTTCCGAAGACCCCAAATGGCAACAGCCACCTAAAGTCGAATAAAAAACACAAACGCCCCGGTCGCTCATTGTGAGCGCCGGGGCATTTTGTTATATCTCGTAGGCCTCTATGGTGAGGCTGGTATAGTAGCGGCTGACGAGTATTTTCAATCGTTTGCCGACGAGTGGCTTAGACGCAAAGTATGCGGTCGCCGACCGCGCCGTGATCTCTGAGAGCAAAGCACTTCCGCTTTTAAGTGCAAAATGCGGCTTTGCCTGCGATCCTTCCGGCACCGGCAACTGTTCGACGGTGGCCTCGAAAGCGATGAATCCTTTGTCGGGAATTCTAGGACCATTCCAGTTATTCTCCGAGACGCGGAATATGGCCGTTGCGGCGGCCACATCCGCCCCATATGCCTGTCGCTGTTCGTATTCCTTGAGCGAGGCATTGCCAGTTTCGCTTTCTTTCGCCTCTTCCAGCGTTGGCACCATGACGTAGATTTCGGGAATGCCTGTTTGGTACCATCCTTGACGCATGGCCACGAGTTCCACATTTTTCGCACCAGATTCAAGGATGGTACGAATGTGAATTACCGCGATGTGGTTGAAGAGAACGCCGAACGGTTTCCCTTTGTATTCGACCGCATACCCATCGTCCACGCCGCTGCGCCATTGTCTTCCGTTAAGTCGACTTTTCAGCGTTATCGGACGGGTAACAACGCTGATTTTTTCGGCACGCCCCTCTTTTAGCTTGAGTATGGGGCGTGGGTCGTAGACGTAGATTGTGGCAGGGTATGAACCGGAGCCGGTTTCGGTTTCCCGAGTCGCCGACACTGACAGCGTTTTTGGCGGGATGATGATCGGCGACGGCGATATCGTCCTTGCCAACGTAGAACTTTGTCCCGTTTCTCGATGAGCCGACGCCAACGCTTCGCCATCCTCCACCTCGACGCCGGCGAGCGCAGGCGATGTTTCATCATTGGGTTGTGCATGTCCGGGGTTTGCGCGTCCGTCCCAGCGGCCGTTGGATGCGCGTTGGCGTTCATGCTCGTTGTCCGTGTCGATTACGATGCCTGGGTCTTTTGCCGCCTGGGCCGCGAGTCTTTCGGCTCGAATCTTTCCGGGGTCTTTGACCATGTCTCCTATGACCCAGAGCACCAGGCCCACGAAGGCCAGCACCGCCGCGACGATCACGCCGAATATGACGCCCAGCAGATTCACTTGGAACCCGGCGATTATGAACAGGAGTGCGAACAGCCATGCTCCGACCGCCAGTATCCTGAATATGATTATGCCGATGATTCTCGGCGTCGACGCCTTTTGCCCGTTCCGGTGTTTGCCTTCTGGCATCATGCCCCCAATCTCGTTGTTCTCTCGGCCGACTCGATGCGGCTTGATTAGATTCTACCGTCGCATATACGAAGCCGCCCCGGTCACTCTTTACGAGCGCCGGGGCGGTTGATTATATGTCGAGTTCCCCGCATCGGTCAGTCATCCGCCTGCCGGAATGTTTTTGATCTGAATCCCATGGAGGCTCCTTGTTCTTTGAGCCCATCTGCCCATTGGTCTAGGAATCGGAATGGTACGTTGAGGCTGTTTTCGGCCTTGAATGTGTCTATTCCCTTGTTTGGGTCGGTCGGGTCTCCGTATCCGGCAACAATCATTTGCTTGAGTAGTATCGGATGCTCGTCACCGACATGTACGGGCTCTTCTTTTCTCCATCCCCTCGCGCTGAGCTGGATCTGCAGCGATCGGGTTCTGTCCGTGTCGATTATTCCGAGGTTGCTCGCGCGACTGATCATTGATGATATGGACATGCCCCATCCTGCTTTGAGTCGCACCAAATCGGTGAGCATGAGGCGCTGTGGCATGATGAGCTTCGCGTCGTTTTGAGGCATGAGCAGAGCACCGGCGAATCGGTGAGCCTCCCTCTCCATTTCCCGATAGAGCTGGGGTCTGCGGTATCGATGCAGAATTAGGTGTCCGAGCTCGTGTGCGATGGTGAATCTGAGTCTTTCACCCGCCTCTATGCGACATATTTAGATTCTACCGTTCGACAGGCGAGCGCTGGAGACGTTTTTATTTGTTCTGCTCCATTCGTTGTTTGAGTTGTTCTGGGGTGAGGCTTGACAGTGACGGGTCTCGTCTGAGTCTCTCCGCTACGTTGTGGTCTCTCTTGAATCTGATTATGTCCATTGTCTCGTATCCTTCATGTTTCAGGTATTCTTCGAGCAGTGTCATGGGGGTATTCGAACTGGGCTCCCGTCCCTGATGTAGGAGTCCGCTTCTTCCATGCTGTCCACTCCGAACCATTTACGGAGCAGTTCGTACATTTTCTGCTTGTCTGCGCCAAGCTCGGTGAATGCCGCGGTGGCTCGTTCCATATCACGGCGAAATTGGCGACTCGCCCCTTCGTTGCTCATATCGGCGTCATGCCGACCGGCCATTTCGCGTGCGAAGGCCAGACCATTGTCTTTGACCCATTTCCTGGAGACTTTTTTCTTCTTTGTTCCTAATCGTCTTGTTTGGGATAATTGGCAGAAGTTCAATGGTGAGCAGAAAAATCCTTCCGATTCGACGGACTTTTTAATTCCTACGGTTTCCGGCACGAATGTTCAGAATCAAACGCTTTGGGATTATTTCGGCCTTCCGACTGGTGTGAAAGGTATCAAGGCAAATGAGCTCGCTGCACGTGCCTATGCCTTAATTTGGAATGAATGGTTTCGAGATGAAAACCTCCAGAATCCTATTAATCTTTCAACCTATGCTGAGATTTCGACTGCTTCCGGTCTTGATGATGTAGGTCTCGGTGACGCTGGCTTTACCGGTTCTCATAAGCTCTTGAGACGTGGCAAGCGTCACGATTATTTCACTAGTGCGCTTCCGTGGCCGCAGAAGGGTCCTGGTGTTGAGTTGCCACTCTCTGGAAATGCTGCGGTTTTTTTGGATTCTTCTATGGGTTCTAATGTTCGTCTGGGTTCGGAAGGTGGTTCTGATACTGTTCACTTAGACGGGTCTGGCTTCGGCACTAGCAAATCGTTTTTTGGTGTTAAAGGTTTCTCTACTGATTTTCAGCCTTACGCTGACCTTTCTTCCGTTACTGCTGCTACGATCAATTCGCTTCGTCAGGCTTTTCAGCTTCAGAAGCTCTATGAACGCGATGCACGCGGTGGTACGCGTTATACTGAAATTCTTCGTTCGCACTTTGGTGTTGTTTCCCCGGATAGTCGTCTTCAGCGTCCGGAGTATCTTGGTGGATCCGAAAGTCCTGTTATTATCAATCCTGTAGTTCAGAATTCTGCTACCGGTTCTACGGGTGCAGAGACGCCGCAGGGTAACCTCGCCGCTTATGGGCTTGCTTCTTCGACTTCTGCGAAACATGGATTTACGAAATCTTTTGTTGAGCATGGTATTATTATCGGCCTCCTGAATGTTCGTGCAGACCTCACGTATCAGCAGGGAATTCCGCGCATGTTTTCTCGTCGTACGCGCTTCGATTTCTATTGGCCTGTATTGGCTCACCTTGGTGAACAGGCTATTTTAAACAAAGAAATTTACGCACAGGGTACGTCTGCTGATGACGACGTATTCGGTTATCAGGAGAGATATGCCGAGTATCGTTATTTCCCGAGTATGATTACTGGTAAGCTCAGATCTACGGATCCTCAGTCGCTTGACGTTTGGCATCTCTCGCAGAAGTTTGATAGTCTTCCGACTCTTTCGGCTCAGTTTATTCAGGATGATCCGCCAGTGTCTAGGATTCTCGCAGTACAGAATGAACCGCAGTTTATTATCGATAGTTACATCGAAATGAAGTGCGCTCGTCCTATGCCGGTTTACGGTGTACCGGGTCTTGTTGATCATTTCTAAGTGAGGTGATTTTATGGGTTTCCTTGGTAAATTTGGCGGTGCTTTGATCGGTGCCGGTGCCGGTTTGCTTGGTGGTATCCTTGGTAATAAGCAACAGCAAAAACAGTTTGATGCAAATTATGAACTTGCGCACGATCAGTTATATAAGCAACATCAAATAGAGGTTGCTGATCTTCGCGCCGCTGGTCTTAATCCCATTTTGTCTGCAAATGGTGGTAATTCCACCTTTGGTGCTTCTGCCGGTGGTAGCTATGAAAATCTTGGTACTGCCGCGACTTCTGGCTATATGGCCGCTCAGCAGGCGAAAAATTTACAGATGCAGAATGAGGCTATAAAAGCGACTGTAGAAAAAACTCGTGCGGAAGCTAGTAACGTCTTGCAGGATACAAAGCTCAAGTCTGCTCAGACGTCGCAGGTGCAGGGTGAAACTACCCTTATTCCGCTTCGTGCTGAGAATATTTCTACTCTTACCGCTCAAGCTAAGTCTCAAACTGAAGTCTTTAAGATGCAGGTTAAGGTTGCTGATGCGAATATAAGTAAGATTCTTCAGGATATTGAAAATAGCAAGCGTATTACGGATGCTCAGGTTTCTGAACTTGGTACACGTTCTGAAGCGAACCTTGCACAAGCTGGTGCGGCTTCAGCGCTTGCTGCAAAGTCCTATGGTGAATTGTCTCGTTTGCAGCAGCTGACGCCTTATGAGATTGATAAGTTGGCTGCTGGTACTGCAGAAAATTTGGCTAGTGCGGCTAATCTTGATGCTTCTGCTCAGCGTACACTTGAGGATTCTCTTCGCATCAAATTGGCGAATGAGCAGGAACAGTCGGTACAAGATATTAAAACTGGACCTGCTCATAGATTTGGTACTTCAATGGGTGAGTTATTGCGCTGGATGCCGTTCAGTGCACTTAAGTGAAAGGAGTGTTTCACGTGAAACGTCGTAGATTGTCTAAAAGAAAGTCCCCGTAAGATTTTTTACTCGCGGTGCTGTAAATGTGAAAAAGCGTAACCTTCGCGCTCGCCCAATGCGCGGTGGTTTCCGGATCTAGTTATGGCTTGTTATCATCCGATCGATTGCTGGCGTGTTCCGGACGCCAGCTCGAAATCGGGTTATCGTATTGTGTTTGGTTCTCCTGCTTCGCCGCCTGAGCGCGGCGCTGAACCCTGTACGATTCCTTGTGGTAAATGTATAGGATGTAGGCTTGCGCACTCTCGACAATGGGCAGTTAGGTGTGTTCACGAAGCTTCCTTGCATGATCGTAATTGTTTTTTAACTTTGACCTTTGACGATGCACATCTTCCGGCCTCCGGATCTGTAAGTGTTCGTGATATTCAACTTTTCCTCAAGCGTCTTCGGAAGGCTTTGTCTTATCAGAATATCAAGATTCGTTTTTTCGCATGTGGAGAGTATGGTGATAAGAATTTACGTCCTCACTATCATCTTATTGTGTTTGGTTATGATTTCGGTGATGATCGTCAGCTTCTTAGATCGACGCCTTATGGACCACTTTATATCTCTGATTTTTTATTCCACCTTTGGCCTTTTGGTTTTCATACTATCGGCAATGTTACTTTCAAGAGTTGTGCTTATGTAGCGCGTTATGTGACTAAAAAAGTGTATGGTAAGGATGCTCCCGCTCATTATCAGGGACGCACTCCTGAATTTATTACTATGTCTCGGAAGCCTGGCATAGCTCATGATTGGATAGTTAAGTATTATGATGATGTTTATAATTATGATCGTGTTGTTTTGCCTGACGGTATGATTACGCGTCCCCCTGCATATTATGATGATTATTTACATTTGACAGATGCTGAAAAGTATGATATACTTAAGGCACAAAGGAAGGCGACGGTTAAAAATAGAATCGGTCACGCGCCTTCTGCAAAAAGAGCAACATCAGATCGAGGTTGCTAAAAAGTTAGATTCGGCCGATGGAATGT